>Ga0209101_1000060_pt1 | contig 87745 bp, 58 predicted proteins | sample ConPoolayeCmetaG_FD_185481 | JGI IMG/M metagenome (GOLD analysis project Ga0209101, IMG submission 185481) | Hot spring microbial mat communities from California, USA to study Microbial Dark Matter (Phase II) - Cone Pool mat layer C metaG... ... | reverse complement strand
TCGGGCTGAGGAGCCTCGCTCGCATGCAAGGACGGTGGGACCCAGCGTGCATTGGCTGCACGTCGCCAATAGCAAAGCGGCTGGTATTCGAGGACTCACCCGGCGGGCATGTAGTTTCTTGGCGTTCGGCGTTCAACCGCGATTCGCGCGAAGCGTGCTAGAAAAGAATACTAATACGACAGCGCTAAGTTGCCGTTTCGCAACTACCATTTGTGATGATGTTGGGGCTTTCGCCCCAAAATATTGCGGCTTTCTTGCAACTTAGCGCTGTCGTACTAAGAGGATATAAGACGCTGGAACGCTACGGCATTTGTTGCCGGGACGGACAAAGAAGGCCAAGAAAACCCCGGCTGCCAATCAGCCGCCAACACGCACAAGTCCACGCCGGTAAACCAGCCAGCCCAATCCCCCGGCCAAAAGCGCCGCCAACTGCGCGATGGCAGCCGGCTCGGGCACGCCGGCAGTGGCCAAGTTAGCCGTTCCGGAGGCGGTAAACTGAGATACCTGCGAGCCGACGACAACGCCTTGGGCGTTAGAGCACACCACTCCGATCATCACCGGATCGCCTTCTTCCAGCACGATCGAAAAGGGCAAGTTCTGGGTGCGGATGCTTGTGGCCTTCGTGGAAAGCGCCATTACCAGCCCGTTGCCGTAGAATATGCTTGCCGATTGAACGTTCAGCCCCAGTCCGAAGCCCGGCACTGCCGCGGTAGTCAAAATATCGAAATACCCTCCGCCGGAAGATGTTACCCACTGCGGCGTGGCTGGAATGGTTAATCCGCTTACCAGCACATCGGCATAGATGTCCGCATCCAGCACGCCAAGTTCGGTGCGTACTTCACTTGGGCCTGGATTTTCTACGTAGCTGAAGATCAGCCGGGCCAGTGGATCGGCATCCGCGGGATTACCAACACCGCCTGCTTTGCTTCGAGCGTCGAAAACATCGACGCCGTCGTATTTCAGATCGAGCCCCGCGATATCAATCCGGATTACGCCGGCCGAAGCCGGCACACTGAACAACATCACGATTACTGCAAGTCCAGCCGCAACAACTGTCCTGGTAGTGTTCATCGCTCGCTCACTTTCTGTCAACCGACTGAACGCCTTACCGGTGGCATCGATATATTTGCACAGTCTCAAACTGCTATTTCCTGTTTGGGACGCGACACAGCTTCGGCGCGGCGCATAACAACGCCATCAGGCGCCGGCGGAAGCTGGTCGCAAATCAAGAACGCCGTCCGCTGTCATCCGCGGACCAGATACGGACAACACACAAAGTGCAGACGGCTACGCTGCCTCGTAGGAATGCCAAGACGAATACCGAAACTGGCCGGCCGAGACCGACTCGGCCTGCTATGACATGCTTGTACCATTAAGTTAATTGCCAATTGCAAGCATGTCAACAAATTTGCGCGCAAAGCACGACGGCGAGCATAAAGTGGCGTCCAGCGCTAATCTACACTAATGAGATGGTAATAACGCATATCCCAACACCGGCTGTCTTGCACGACGTGGTGATAAACTCTGGCTGGATGACTGCTTTGCTGCAAGTTGTTTAATATCAAGTCGTTACGCAGTACGTGCAAGTTGTTTCGTCGTACGGTCAAGCGGTGGGGGGTGGGCTAGGCTCTGTCGTGGCCGCCCCAGGCGTTCGTAATTGCGCCGCAGACGGCCTGCGGTAATCAGTACGTCAGACCTGCGCGCAACAGCAAGGTGTCGCTGCAACTGAAGCCGGGATCGATATTGCGGAACTCGATGCGCCGTCCGAAGACATAGCCGACCTCGCAGCGGCTGTCGATGCCGCCCAGTTGCTTCCGCTGCCAGCCGACTATCAGCCGGTAATCTTTGATGTCCAGCAGGTCCGGTTCCGGCGCCGGGGTGGCGATTGCCCAGGTGCCGCCGCCGAACTCGCCGCACAGGTACAGCCAGTCTTCGCGGTCGATGGCTCCCTCCGGGCGGCGTCGGTAGGCTACACGGCGCGAGATGCTCGGCTTGGGAAACAGCAGTTCCCAGCAATCGTCGGCAGTAGGTTTCCAGATCAATCCGCCGATGGGCAGAACTTTGACGTCCAGCCGATTGAAGTAACCGACCCCTGCCACCAGTTGCAGCTTGGGATACAGGGTCCAGGCTGCCGCCCCGTAGCCGGTCCATCGAAAAGACTCGCTATAGCTTTGCTCGAAGTCGCTGTACACGCCGGGAACAAGCGACAGATCAACTCCCAGCCGGGGCGACAAGCGGTGCAACCACCGGAACTGGCAATACGCATCGTACAGCCGCGGCGGAATTGGTAGGTTCTCTGGGCCGTCGGTGTAATGGACGGCGAAGCCGGGAACGATCAGCAACGGTGACTCGCGCGTAGGGCAAGGCACCGCCAGCACGCTTTTCAGTTCCAAATCGTACTGGCCCATCCCGCGGCTACCAGAGGTGCGCGCCAGCCATGTGCCCTCGAACACCAATTGCTGGAACATGCCCGGCCGCACGTCCATGGGCATTTGCAGACTCTCTTGTGTTTCCGCAGACCATTGTGGACTTGGCGGCACAAGCTGTGGCGATAGCTCGCGGCGGCCAGGGTCTTCCAGCACTCGCGCGGCCGAGCCGGGTTGATACGCCACCGATTCCGTAGCGCCCCACGACGGGGAAAAATCAGCGCCGGACGGTGTGGCCTTGGCCGCAGGTGTATCGAAGGATTGCCACTGCCGGCCTTCCACAGGCGGCAGTGGCGTTATCTGCGCGAAGACCATAGCCGGAGCCAAAGCCCATAACAATACAGTCAGCACGATTCTTCTGTTCACGGTATCGGGTGCGCTTCTGCTTGGAAGCCCGCTAAAGGATTTGATCAATACAAGCAAGACACGGTGAGCGGCTTGGCCAATGCCTGGGCTTATTCACGTCGCCACGTATAGCAAACGTCAAAAAGCTGTGAAAGCCCTATTCGCCGGCTTTGCTCTGTAGGTCACTTAGTATGCCAGTCCCGCGTGGAGGAACACGGTTACGTTGCCATAGAACACGTCAGGCAAGTCGCTACGGTAGTGAAGCTGCCGCTCGAAGGCTACGCCGCTTTCGACAAAGCCGCGCACGTTGTTGATTGCCCTGAACTCCAGGCCCGCCGCTACGCGCATGTCGGTGTAATCGACCAGGTCTATCTGCCCGGCGACGGCCGGATCGGCCTCGTCGGCTCGTTTGATCGTCCAAGCGCCGCCGTTGGGATAGCTGCCGGCGAAATACAGCCACCATTCGGTCGTGCCCACCGCGTTGAGTTTCTTGGTAATACGCGGATAGGGGAACACGATGTCGAATCGCCAGTCCTGGGTGGGAGTCCAAACGACGCCGCCGGCCGGCAACAGCTTCAAGTGCACCCGGTCGTAGTAGATAACCCCGCCCTTGAGCTGAAAGCTCGGCGAAAGGTTCAGCACTGCCAGGCCCTTGCCGGTAAAACGCAGGCTGCGGGTGGTTACCTTCTTGAAGTCGGCCCCTACGCCTATGCGAAAGTTCAATTCGGCGCCGAAAAAAGGCGTTGGTTGCGGGTTCCATGCCGCGTCCAGATAGGCGTCGTATGTTTGGCCAGGAAGGTCTGCCGGAGGCGGCGGCCCGGGCTGTAAGGTTTCCGGACCAGCCCAGCAGTGAATCGCAAAGCCGGGCGTGACCAGCAGCGGCGTCTCGGTGTTATAGAAAAACGGCAGGGCGAACGTGGCGCTCAACCCGATGTCGTTGATGCCGATCTCCTTGGCCCCGTCGCCCGGCATCCAAAGATAGTCCAAGCGAATCTCCTGGAGAAATTTCTGCATCGTGCCGGTCCACCCTTGGCCGCCGAACTGGAAGCTCGGGTCTTGCGGCAGCAGGGTTGCCGGTGCTGTGCCGGGCGGCTGGTAGGGGTCCCATGTCGGCCCGACGGGCTGCACCTGGCCGTTCAGCGTGCTGCTCGGCGGGTTGTTGTAAACCGGCGGCGTGTTGTAATAGGTGGGCGGGAAAGACGGAACCTGTCCTGACCAGGGCGAGGCCGCTGTGCCGCCGCCCGCAGACGACCATCCCGGCGCTGCTGGCATAGACTGCGGTGTAGCCACCGGGCTTGGCGCGGCGGCGCTGCCGGCCGGCGCCGTCGAAGCCGGCGGCGCGGCGAAAGCGTTCACCGCCGGCGCACCGGACGTCCCCGCGCCGCTAGTGGCGCCGACAGTGCCAGGAGCCGTAGCCGGGCTATACCACTGGTTTCCTCCAACACCGGCAGGCGGATATGCAGGCGGGGTGCTGGCGGCGCTGGCGGCAGCCCCAGAAGCCTGGCCCGATGTGCCCATGCCCGGGGCGACGGCGGCGCTTGGCGTCCACGTCGGCCCGGCAGTGGCACCAGCGCTTGCATTGCCCAGATTTCCGTCCGACAACGGCGAGCTGAACTGTATCCGCTGGGCCACAGTCGCTGTCGCACATAACAGCACCACAGCGGCCGCTGCCAGAAGCGTTCCGCATCGAATGATCGCACGGTGCACGACACCACCCCCTGCCTGGGCGGGCTGTACGGGGAGAAAAGACCACCGCCGAAAGATAAGACCTGCTGATTAACAAACCACCCCGGTTCCGGTCAAGGGCAATTTTGGTGGTGTGCTGGGGCGGTGCTTGTGAGCTACAAAGGTGTGTGCATCTCGATTGTAGGTGGAAAATTTGTTTGGGGCGGATTCGGGGAGGAAGCTTACCCATTTTCCGGTCCGCCGGAACCGCGGGTGCCAAAACCGAGCCGCGGCCACAAGGCGGTAGACAAGCCGTGTCCTCCTAATCAACCCATCTGATCGCTGGCACAACTCCTGCCCGCAAAATCGACGCACACACCACTTATTCAGATTCGCAATACTTGGTGAGACGGGCTACCTAGTACGATAGCGCTAAGTTACAGGAAAATCACAATATCTTGGGGTGAAAGCCACAACAGCATCACAACTGGTAGTCGCGAAACGGCAACGTAGCGCTGTCGTACCAAAAAAAACGTTGTATCAGCCGGTCACTACCTCTCGCGAAAATCAATAGCTTCCCGCCGCGACGCGGCGCAACGTCAATAGCCAGGGGCGCTAGCCCCTGGAAAAGGCTAGGCACCTCAAGCGAAAGGCCTGAAAGGGCGATCGACCGCGCCGCGGAAAGATCAGAACATACCGTGCCAGGCAAAGGCAGACACAGCGCACACAGATGGTGTAAGGATGCAGGTAGCATGACGACCGCCCCTTCGGGGCTTGGTTGCTGTGGGGCTTGGCTACCAGGGGTTCACACCCCTGGCTATTGACGACTGCCCCTTCGGGGCAAATTGTGGCGCGCCCAACACGCTGGTGAAGCAATGCCTGGGCAACGGGCTGACCGCCGACTGGCCGCAGTCCAGCGCTGTTTTCCCCAGCTTTGTTCAGCAACGCCACTATTGCGCGATTGTGCCCACAATCCTTTTGCATCGTAACCGCCTCGGAACACCACGACTTGGCATCTGATGCGACCGGCCGCCGCAACCAAATAGAGGGACGCGCTGCGGTCGCGTCCGCTAGACCGTGGCGCACGGCCACGACGGAGACTGGCTCTCCATATCACCGGAAAACATGCGCGCAAGACGCGCACAATTCCCGCCGTAACAACTTCAGCCGATTTGCGGCCGGGCCAGGACTGCAAGTTCGGGCGGCCTTCCCGATTGTTCGGTGTATACCGATCTTTGCGGTTCGACGGCCCGAATACCGCTATTTGGGTACTGGGGTATGTCGCAATTTGCATCGGGTAGCCCTATAATTGTAGATGGTTTAGGGCGAGAAGTTTTGCGCGTGCCGAAGCGGGGCGTTTTTGCGAAAACGTTTCACTATTGCCCGCGCGAACCACAGACAAGTTCGAGCCTTTTCGGAGCGCGGCGATGCACAGCGCGGCATTGGTTTGCTTGATGCTGTTTGTTGCTGAGGCGTCGCCGCTGCCGATGGAAGCTCAGCCCAAAGCCGCCGAAATCCAACCCTCACCCACCGAAGCCGAAGCAAAATCCACCAAGGCTCAACCCAAAGCCGGAGCTCAAGCCAAAAGTGCCGAGGCCCAGCCGAAGCCCGCTCAGCCGCAGCAGCCCGCCGATGCTCAGCCAGGCATTACCGCCAGACATCATCCCTGGGGTCGATTCGATCCTGGTGCTTGGAAGCTGGTTCGGGTGACCACCGAGTCGCTGGACGAGAAGGGTACGGTGGTCAACACCAGCAATACCGAGACCATGACCATCCTTACCGCAGTTGGCAAAGAGGGACTGACGCTGGAGATACACGCCACGATCGAGGTTGCCGGCAAACGCTTCGATTCCGAACCGCAAACGCTGACCGTGGGCTTTCACGGCGAACCATTGTCGCCGCAGTTGAAGGCCAAACCCCCGGCGGCCGCCCATGTGGTTGTCGAAGGCGAGCGCATTCCCTGTCTGGTACAGGAGCTGGAGTTGGTCAATCCCACCAGCAAGACTGTCACCAGCGTGTTCTATTCCGACACCGTGGCCCCGTACGTGCTCAAGCGGCACTCGGTAACCACTGATCTGGAAGGCAACAACACCATCAGCGAGTTGACTTTGGAAATCCAAGCCCGACAAATGCCCTGGCGGCTTTTTGGCCGCTTGAAGAACGCCGCGCTGGTCAAGTCCACTCAGAAACACGCTAAAGGAGTGGCGGTCACCTGGATAGTAACCGTGCCGGAAGTCCCCGGCGGCGTCGTCAGTCAGACCTCGAAGGAGGTCGACAGCCAGGGGCGCATTGTGCGGCGCAGCACTCTGGAACTGATCGACTACGGACTACAGTGCGAAGAAGACGAGCGGCCCGGACTGATCCTCCGCAAGCGTCGCCCGCGGACGCGCGAAAGTCCCGCAGCCGGCGCCAGTGCGCTGGAGCGACTGATGGACCCCAGACCTTTTGGACAGTCGCTTTTCGGACAATAAGTTCGGAAGCAAATACGTTGCCGGCACGAACATCGCTTTTTGACGTGAGAAGAATAGCCGCTACTTCGGGTTCAGCCAAATGGGAGAGACAAATGCAAGGTATCAATGCCCTGACACGGTCGCTGTTGGTCTTGTCGGCTGCTTGTGTGTTTCCGCATTCTCTGCTGGCTGGCCAGCCGGCAGCATCGCCCCCGGCAGGCGAGAAAGTCGACCTGCAAATGCGGCTGCAAGCAGGCAAGCAGTACAAACTGCGGGTGGTTACCGACCAGAAAATCGTTCAGCAATTAGAACGACAGGAGGTTACTACTACCCAGACAATAACCATCGGAACTGTGATGGACGTGTTGTCGGTGGATCCCTCGGGCGACGCAAAGGTGAAGATCACATATCAGTTCGTCGAGTTCAAGCAGGACGGCCCGATGGGCAAAATCGAGTACGACTCTCGCAAGCCGCCGGAAACCGTCCCCCCGGCGGCCAAGGGTTTTGCCGCGCTGGCGGGGGCCAGCTTGTCGGCCACGCTCGGGCCGCGGGGAGAGCCTAAGGAGATCAAAGGGGTGGACGAGATTGCCGCTCGGCTGATCAAGGCGATGGATAACGTCGATGAGGCAACCAAGACACTGGTTGAAAAGACTCTCAAAGAACAACTCGGCGACGAGTCGCTCAAAAGCACCATGTCTGTTGCATCATCGTTCATGCCCGCCCGCCCGGTAGCGGTAGGCGAGTCTTGGACCGGCAAAGAGACAATCCGCCAACTGGTCCCCTTGCAGGTGGAAAATACTTCTACGCTTCAGCAGTGCCGCGATGGCATAGCGGTAATCGCCATGCGCTCCAAGCTGGCTTCCGATCCCGAAGCCAAACCTATCGACATCGGGCCGATTCAGCTCAAAGTCAGTCTGTCCGGAGATCAGGAAGGCACAACCGAGGTCGAGCTGGCCAGCGGCTGGCCGGTGCGAGGCACGTTAAAGCAGAAACTCGAAGGAAAGATGACAATGGAGGGGCCGATCGGCGCTCCCAGGGGCAAGTCCTGGCCCGTCAGGATCGAAACCACCACCACTATCGACCGCGAAGGATTTTGACAGCCACGGCCGACCGATTGGCTGAATCACCTTCGCAATCCGTGTTTACGTGTAACTTACGTGTACCGGTACAAAAACGCTATATCGGCCGGTCGACATCTTTCGCGAAAGTCAACAGGACGCACGCCCGACGATCAGGCAGTTGTTCCGCTGCGGCGATAACCAGCGGCTAGCAGTTCGGATTGTGTAACCCATGTCCTGGCAAGGAGCTTACCGATGCACCAACCAACCTCTCGGCGTGCGTTCTTGAAGCAGGCCACTGTTTGCACTGCTGCCGCGGCAGCAGCGACGCCTGCGCTGTTGCCCACCGCGCTGCTATCAGGCGCAGAAGCGACGCCCGCGCAAATGCCCAAGATTCGTTTGGGCAAGCTGGAAGTGTCGCGGCTGATCCTGGGCAGCAATCCGTTTTTCGGCTTCGCGCATGGGAATCCCCAGGCCACACCGAAGGAAATGACGGACTACTACACTCCCGAGCGGATCAAGGCCGTTCTGGATGAAGCCGCCGACCAAGGGATCACTGCCGTTTGGGTGCCTTGTTACGACCACTGGATTCGCATTTGGCATGAGTATCAGGAAAAAGGCGGCAAGCTGAAAATCTGGATCGCGCAGCCCGACCGCTCTCCCATGGAAAAAGAGATCACCAAAGCTGCCAAAAACGGCGCCAAGGCGATTTGCGTACAAGGAGAGCACGTCGACAGCCAGTTCGCGGCCAATAAGTTCGATGTGCTTCAGAAATGGCTGGAATCGATAAAGAGCTTCGACTTGCCGGCCGGCCTGGCGACGCATCGGCCCCAGACACACTTGGTGGTAGAAGACAAGAAGCTGCCCACCGACTTCTACCATCAATGCGTGTATCAGCCCGAAAACTACAGCAACGAGTGCCTCCAGCAAGCCTTGGCTACCATCGCCAGGCTGGACAAACCGGTAGTGGCCTACAAGGTTTTGGCGGCCGGTCGGGTGCTGCCTAAAGAGGCACTGCCACGATTGCTAGCCCGTATTCGCCCCAAAGACGGCCTGTGCGTGGGCGTGTTCCCCAAGAAAAACCGCGACGAAATCGCCGAGAACGCCATACTGGTCAAACGGCTTTCGGGCATCGCTTAGCGCTCGGCTGTGGGAATGCCGGGCGAGATTTCACCGGGCGCTGTCGGAGGTCTGTTTGCTCAAGCAGCGGGCGATATTGCGCACCGCCTGGCGCAAACGGTTCTCGTTTTCCACCAGGGCCATCCGCAGATAGCCTTCGCCAGCCGGCCCGAAGCCTGCCCCGGGACTGACCGCAACATCGGCCTCCTTGAGCAGTTTCATGGCGAAGTCCAGGCTGCCCATTTGACTGGCCCAGGGTTCGGGCATTTTGGCCCAGACGAACATGGTGGCCTTGGGCCGGGTGATCGGCCAGCCGAGCCGCTCCAGTCCTTCGCACAGCGCATCGCGGCGCCGTTGATAGACAGCCGCCTGCGCTTCTACCGCCGCCTGCGTATGACGCAGTGCGACAATGGCGGCGATCTGGATGGGCCGGAACATGCCGTAGTCGTAATAACCCTTGATCGTGGCCAAAGCCCGGATCATCTCTGCGTTGCCTGCACAAAAGCCCACCCGCCAGCCGGCCATGTTGTAGCCTTTGCTCATCGTGGTGAACTCTACGCCCACATCGATCGCGCCGGGCGCTGCTAGGAAGCTGGGGGCCTGATAGCCGTCGAACGTGACGTCGGCGTATGCCAGATCGCTGATGACCATGAAGCCATACCGCTTGGCCAGCCTCACCACTTCGACATAAAACTCCGGCTCGACCACCGCCGTGGAAGGATTGTGGGGAAAGTTGAGAATCACCACCTTTGGCCGCGGCACGATGTGTCGGCAGGTGTAATCGATGTTCGCCAGCAGCTTCTGGCTGTCGGAGACTTCCAACAAAATCGCGTTGGCTGCCGCCAGTGCCACTGCGTAAAGATGAGCTGGGTAATAGGGATTGGGCACTATCGCCGTATCGCCCGGCCCCAATAGCGCCAAGCACATGTGGCTAAAGCCCTCTTTGGAGCCGAGCGTCACCAGCACCTCGCGCTGCGGGTCAAGCCGTACACCATGTTGTCTGAGGTATTTGCTGGCCACTTCGCGCCGCAGACTGAGAACCCCCTGCGCCGGCGAGTAGCCGTGGTTCTTCGGGTCGCGGGCAGCTTCGGCCAGCTTTTCCACGACGATCTCTTGCGGGGCGTCGGAGGGATTGCCCATGCCCAGGTCAATCACATCGTCCCCAGCCCGCCGCTTCTCGTACAACAGCCGGTTGATCTGCGCGAAAAGATAAGGCGGCAGCCGGCGCACGCGCTCGGCCACCTCGATGGTAAACGGCTTGTCTTTGACTACCGGTTCAACAGGTTGCTGCTGCTGGTTCATCGCCCGAATCATCCGCCAGTTATCGAAACGTCGGCCGGCTATGCCACAACTGCACAGGGCCACGAGTGGAACAATATTCAGTGAAAGTAACACTTCAGCCGAATGAAGTGATTTTCGACGTAAACCATGTCATTAAAAGCAATTATGATGATTTGCAAGCACTAAAGCGAATGGAGTGCTTTCAGAATGCGGTAACTTGTGTCGGCCTTGATATTTACGACCGCAACACGGCGTCGTTTTCTTCAGACTGCCGAAGTGCTACGAATGAAAAACTTCTCCCTTTGGCCCGCACGCAACTCATCCCTCGACAACCGCTGGCCTAAGGCGGCCTACGTCCGCAACCAAATAGCGGTATCGGAGAGGGATGCGCTGCGGTCCGTGCGCCACCAATAGGCGCGCGGCCACCACGGTGCGCAGCCCTCCGGATCAGTTGATAACGTGCGCGCAACACGCGCAGAAGTACGTTGTCAGGGACTAGCGAGGCTTCGCCTCAAACCAACTCACCAATGCGGGGTAGTGTAAAACCACTGTACAAAACTTGACTCAATGGTGCAGACTTTGGCAATGTAAGTAACCTAACCACCGTCCGCCTGCTGCTTGGAAAGCTCCTCGGCAAGCAATTCCCATACCGCTTCGAGCGACTGCGGGACGACGCGAACGCCGGCCAGCACTGGCATGAAGTTGGTGTCGCCGCCCCATCGGGGAACAACGTGCCAGTGCAGATGTCCCGGCAGCCCAGCGCCGGCGACCCGTCCCAGGTTGAGCCCTATGTTGAAGCCTTCCGGCCGCAATAGTTTCTCAAGCAGCGCAACGAAACGTTTTAGCGTCTGTAGTAAAGCATTATCCTCTTGCTGGCTAAGCGCTTCCAGCCGGCCGCAGTGGCGCAGCGGCGCCACCAGCAAGTGCCCATTGTTGTACGGATATCGGTTCAAAACCGTAAGCACCAGTTCGTCCCGGTACACGACCAGGGCTTTGCGCTGATCGGTCGTGGCGGCGCAGCGGCAAAGGAAGCAGTCTGACTCGGAGCCTGGCAGCAACTGGCCTACGGGCAGTTCCTCAGCGCTCCGACTCTCCCCCACGATGTACCCGATTCTCCACGGGGCCCAAATCCGCTCTTCCCGCGACATCGTCTTTTCGTCAGTCTTTTCGCCAGCCATCTTCGGCCGCACCGTTCGCCTGCCGCTGTGGAATACTGGTCAATCAAACTCGAAGCTAAGTTTATCTACCTCTCCACCGGGCGACAACGGCGGAAACCGCTTGGGAAGACCAATCGCCCCTGCACCGACCGCCAGACGAGCACGACCCACGGACGAAATAGCAGGGCCGGGCAATCGGCAGCATCCGGACGGCTTGAAGACAACCGGGCTGCGGGTACCAAACATCGGCCGCATCTGGTGTATCATCCGCAGCCAAAACGGGTCCACACCCATTAACAAAATGGCGGTGCGGGAGGGAGGCTACGCTCGCCTGCGCCAGCGCGGCGTACAGAGCCACGAAAGAGTGTGGACGTACAGACCGTCCAAAAACACGCCCAAAAAACGGATGGGATTCCCCCTGACGCTTCGGCAACGCCGTATTTCAGTGTGCGTCAGCGCCCGAGTGCGACTCTGCATGCAGCTGCTGCTCTAACTGGCCAATCTTGTCGACGCGGCGGGCGTGCCGTCCGCCGTCAAAAGGGGTGGCCAACCAAAGCTCTACCATCCGCTGGATTAGCCGTTCACCGAGCAGATCGGCCGACAAGCACAGCACATTGGCATCGTTGTGCCGCCGACTCATTTCCACCGTCAGATCGTCGTGACAAGGCGCGGCGCGAACGCCCGGAAACTTGTTGGCCGCGATGCACATTCCCAAGCCAGTCCCACAAATCAGGATTCCCCGATCCACCTCGCCACTGCCCACCTTTTGAGAAACGATGGCGGCGATATCCGGGTAATCGACTGGCTCGGGACTGAAAGTGCCGACATCGATCACCTCGTGACCCAGCCTTTCGACAAGCTCTACGACTTTTGGCCGCAGTTCGTAACCTCGATGGTCCGTTCCAATTGCCACACGCATTTTGTCTCTCGCTTCTTGTAGGCTGCCGATAGCAAGTTCCACCGAACTTGCCCAACACGCTCCGCTGCCGCGCCAACAGTTCAAGCGGCCGGCAACCTGCCACCAATACTTTGCCCGCGCATCATTGCGACTGAACCTGGATGCCGGGCAGTCCCGCTCGATGGGTAGCTTAGGTCGCACGGATTTGCACGCAGCTGTTGCAAAGTTCGTCTTTGAGCGATCGAGCCTCCGGCCCTGCCTGCCTCTGCCGCAGATTACACTCAACTGCGGCCATCGACTCTCCTGACGGCAAACAATCGCCTGCCTGGAATTCATTGTCACACACCCACAGCAAAAAGCAAACCCTCCGCCAAGGTTTCTTACCGCGAAACTACTGAGGTTTCTGTTGCGACAAAGCCAGGTCAATGTTGTCGCCCGGCAGCCGATAATGCTATGTTGAACAAGAGAACCCCGATATTCCCAGTGCTCTACAGCGGCGCGATTCCCAAAGCTTGTCAACAAGCGACAACCTGCGCTCGGGACGGAAGATAGCCATGCTTTGGGCGAGTAGCTTCTTGCAGCAGCATCTGAACCGGTGGCGCTTGCGCCGCTGGTCGGCTCTGGTCCATCGCATTGCAGCAGCCGAGCCGGAACTGCAAACGCTGACCGATCAGCAACTGAAGAAACGCAGCCTGGCGTTGCGTCATCGGGCGAAGGCTGGCGAGCCGCTCAGCCGGTTGCTGGTGGAAGGGTTCGCACTGGTTCGCGAGGCCGCCCGGCGGACCATCAACATGCGGCACTTCGACGTGCAAATTCTGGGCGGAATCGCCATGTTCCACGGGTTCATCGTGGAGATGGACACCGGCGAAGGCAAAACGCTGGCGGCCACTTTGCCGCTGTATCTTTACGGGCTGACCGGCCGCGGTTGCCACCTGGCCACGGTCAACGATTACCTGGCGCACCGCGACCGCCAGTGGATGGGGCCGGTTTACGAAGCGCTAGGGCTGAGCGTGGGCGTGGTCGAGGCCCAGATGTCGCGCCCGCAACGCCGCGAAGCATACCATTGCGACATCACCTACGGCACCGCCAAGGAGTTCGGTTTCGACTTCCTTCGCGACCGGCTTCTGCTGCGGCGGATCGCAGAAGGCCAGACCGACTTGCTCGGGGCGATGCTCGGGCAGCGTCAGGCCGCCAGCGAAGAGCCGGTACAACGCGAACCGTTTTTCGCCCTGGTCGATGAGGCCGACAGCATTCTCATCGACGAAGCGCGAACGCCCCTGATCATCAGCGCCCTGCCTACCGAAGAACAAAAGGTGGCCGTGGAATGCTACAAATGGAGCGCCTCGGTCGTCCACCAGTTCGCCGAGGAGGTTGACTACCAGTACGACCACGAGAAGCGCAAGGCGGAACTGACCCGCGAAGGACGGCAGAAAGTCCGTCAGCTTCCCAAGCCGCCCGTGCTCGACAAAGTGGGAATGGTCAACATCTACCGCTACATCGAGCAGGCGATTATGGTCGCCCGGGAATACCATCGCGACCGCCAGTACGTCGTCCGCGACGGGGAGATCGTGATCGTCGACGAGTTTACCGGTCGGCTGGCCGAAGGACGCAAGTGGCGCGAAGGAATCCATCAGGCCGTGGAAGCCAAGGAAGGCGTCCCGGTGACCATCGCTACCGGTCAAGCGGCTCGCATCACCATCCAGGATTTCTTCCTGCGCTACGAGAAGCTGGCCGGCATGACCGGAACGGCCATCACAGCAGCCCGAGAACTGCGCAAGATATACCACTGCCCGGTGATCAAAATACCCACTAACCGCCCCGTCATTCGCTTTAGCCTGCCCACGGTCGTTTGCGGCACTTCCGAGGCTCGTTGGGCGGCGGTAGTCGAAGAAGTACGGCAGATGAACGCGCTGGGCCGTCCGGTGCTGATTGGCACACGCTCGATCGACAAGTCGGAGCATTTGTCTCGTTTGCTCAGCCAGGCGGGCATCGAACACCGAGTGCTCAACGCCCACAAACTAGCCGAAGAAGCCGAGATAGTCGCTTTGGCAGGCCAACGCGGCAGGGTCACTGTATCGACCAACATGGCCGGGCGGGGCACCGATATCCGCCTGGGCGAGGGCGTGGCCGAGCTGGGCGGCTTGCACGTCATACTGACCGAAATGCACGACGCCGCCCGAATCGACCGACAGCTCAGCGGCCGCTGCGGCCGACAGGGCGATCCGGGCACGTACCGTCAATATCTATCGCTAGACGACGATCTGCTGCTGGCCGGACTTGGACCCAAAAAGGCCGCCAAGCTGAAGGCCATCGGCCAAAGCGCCAAAGGGCCGTTGGATGGCTACATCCGATTGTTCCGCAAGGCGCAGCGGATCGTCGAGCGACGCCACTTTCGGCAACGCCGTGCGCTTATGTACTACGAAAAGCAGCGCAAGAAAATGCAGCGGCAGATGGGCCAAGACCCCTATCTGGATACCGTGGACACGTAAGGGCAATCACCGTGCCGCAGGCGGCCGCTTGGCAGTTCCCAGCGGACGGCGCATTAAACCAACCACCAGCAACACCGGAACCAGCAGCAGGAAATATCGCGGCCAGCGCGCCAGGATCAATGCTGCTATGGGAAGCACCGCCAGTAGCCAGGTAGGAATCCGCCGCAGGTCGTACCACGCCAGCCAGAACAGAAAAGCAATCGCGCCCAGCCGCGTGAAAAGCGCTATCGACTCTTGCCACATTGGCGTATTGGGCGCCCAGACTATAAGGCCCACCGCTGCCAAAAGCAGCGTCCCGGCCGCAATTGCTATCAGATACCGAGGCATATCCGGGCCACAGTCTATGATCGAAAACTCCACCAGCCGGTTCCCCCGCCAGCGCATCACAATCATAGACCAAATCGGCCCGACGTTGAACCTCAGATCCGGTCGAGCATGTCGATCCAGCGGGCCAGCTCGGCCAGTTCCTCCGGATTAAGGTAGCGCGGCTCCTCGCCCAGGTCTTTGACGGTCACCGGGATGCGCATGTCCTGCAACACTTTGATCGACTGCTGGATTTCCTTGGTGCGCGCCGACTTCTTGGCTATCGTGGTGTACACAGCCAGGCGGTGCAGCGGATCGTTGTCGGGCGCTCGGCCAACCGGCAGGCCATCGACGACCGCAATCCCCCTTACCAATTCCCGATAACGATAACCGACCATGAAAGCCATCGTCCCGCCTGCGTCTTGCCCGTGGGCTACGATCCGCGCCGCATCAACGTTGTAGCTGGACCTTATCTGCTCGATCAGCTTCTCCACCAAATTCAACTCGTTGGGAACCCATTGGGTCGGATTGGCGGCTTTGGGCGCAACCAGGATCAGGTCGTACTGATCGCACAGCGGTTTCCAACGCTCCAACAATTCCTTCTGCTCGAAGCCGCCAGCAGCATGGAACCAAAACACCAGACCATGAGGCACATCCGAGTGGTAGCCCTCCGGCACGTACATGAATATTTCGTTCTCGAACTCCGGTACCCGCAGCGAAACCTGTCCCACCTGGGGACGCTCGGCTTCGGCAGGCAAATCGCCGTGGGAAGGCGGCAGTTTTTCCGGCGGCAATCCGCTGGGCAGCATCGCCAGTTTTACCTTCGCTTTTTGTAGCTTGTCGCCGCGGCGGAACTCGATTTCCACCTCTGTGCCGGCCTTCGTACTGCCCACCTGCTCCCGCACCATCGCAGTCTCCCGCACCGGCACGCCGCCCAGCGATACCAGCACATCGCCCGGCTGAATGCCTGCTTTGGCCGCCGGACTTTCTGGATACACATATCGCACTACCACGCCGGCCGAGCCGCGGGTGTCGCGCATCGGCAATATGCCGAGGAACCCGTGCGGGAACGGCTCCAGTTTTGCCACCAATGTCATCTCGCGCTCGATGCGCTGCGTGCCGCGCATCACGGCGATTCGTATCTTGTCGCCTGCGTAACGCCGCGAAATCTCGCTCTTCACATCGGCAGCACGGCTGACCGGTTTTCCGTCGATCTGGACGATCTTGTCGCCGGAACGCAGGCCAGCTTCGGCGGCGGGCGAGCCGGGCTGACAGGCGCCGATGATCGCCTCGCCCAAATGCAGGTTCCCCGACAGCGATATCCCGATCACCCCCGGATGCAAATCCTCGCCCTTCTTCATCCGCGGCAGTATATTGCGGACGTGCTCGAAGGGAATCGCAAAACCGATGCCCGAATCGTACAGCTCGACCCCAGCGATCTCGTCGGCCCGTTGCGGCGACAGCGGCACCAGAATGCCCATCACCCGGCCATGAATATCCACCAGCGCCCCCCCGTAGTTGTTGGGCGAAACCAGCGCATCGGTCTGGATAGCCTTTCCCCAAATGCGATCCAACGCGCTGACGATGCCGACGCTCATGTTCGGCCGGTCGGACTCGAAGGTGCGGCCAACCGCTATCGCCCATTGCCCTACGCGCAGTTCATTCTCCGGCACTGTTTCCGGCACGGGCAAAGGTTGATCGACATCCACTTTCAGCAGCGTCAACATGCGGTTGTGGTCGGTGCACACTACTTCGGCCGGTTTACGGGTACCGTCGGGCAGACGGACCAGAATCGAAGCCGGTTTATTGACGAAATTGAAAGCACTAGAAATGACATAGCCCTGCGGATCAACGATCACACCCGTAGTCGGCCCGGTGCCGAAAAGAACCCGGTGTACGCGCTCCAGCCCACCAACCGTCTCGATACGCACCACTACCGGCGCCACGCGATCCACCGCCGCGCGAAAGGCCTTTTGCTCCAGTAGCTCCAGGTCCTCTGGCTGGGGCTCCGCTTTGCTCCGCTCGGTGCCGTCAGCGCTGTGGCCAGACGCCGAGTCGTCCTTCTCGCCCGCGACGCCACCGGCAGGCGTTCCCGAAGCCGCCTTGCCCGACTGTTGCTGCCCGCCTGCCGGCACACTCTGACTAGGATGATCGCTCTTGTGGGCCTCCGTCGGCTGGGCAGGTGGCGAATCGGCCGCCGCGACGCACCTGGCCGCGCACAACCACAAAAGCGACAAAGCAACCAGCGCCACTATGGCCAACACGACTATCTGCGCACCGCGCCGTCGAACAGTCCAGTGCCAACCATCGATCGTCCGCAAACGTGTACTCATTGTATGCCTCGTTGGAACTGTTATGCCTCGCGCGGGACAGACGATATGTCTTTGAGCCAAAAACGCTGCATTCCCGCCCGCGCGGAGTTTATATTCGTTTTTCTCCGGTTGTTTACAGACATTTATCTACTTTTCGGCTTCATTTGTTACTTTTCGGCCAGTTCCAGGCTCATTTATCTTCGGCCGGTTGTATAGTCAGCTCGAGCAACTGCTGGCCGCGGATCACACTAAGCCGCACCGGGTCTGCCGCATCGATGTATTCCAGCTCTGTGTTCAGAGCCTTGCACGACTGCACAAGCGTATCGCCAACCAGGACGATCAAGTCGTCCGGCTGCAAGCCGGCCTTGGCGGCAGGCGAATCGGCAACCACGCTATCGACGTACGGCGGGGTACGTTCCAGCACGTCGGGCACCAGCACGATCCCCAAAGCTGCCAGTCGTACCGATTTGGCGGGTTTCTTCGCCGGTTGCTCCTCTTGCCGGACCGCGAACTTCCCTGCCCGAATATCGTCGATAGACCGGCGCAGTTGCTCGATCGGAATCGCGTAATTCAGCCAGGTATTATTCAAGGCGTTACGCAACTCCTTGCCCAACATTCCTGCCAATTCCCCCCGCCGCGTTACCAGCGCCCCTCCAGGGGATCCGGGATTGTTTACCACAGCGTCGAGCACATACACCGGACCACGATATGGTGTATCGAATACCCCGCGACGGGCAGCAAGATTAGTGATCACCGATACCACACCTTCCTGCACGCTGGCAGGCTCGTTGCCTTGGGCCACGCCAAATGCATTGCTGAAGGCCAGGATACGGTGGCCAGGTTCCAACCGCACTGCCTTGTCCAGATCGAAGTGCGGCAGGTCGGTAGCGTCGATCTTCAGTATTGCCACTTCCGGCTGAGGATCCGCTCCCAACATCTTGGCCACGAACTTCCGCCCGTCGTTTAGAACCACTGTGATGTGGTCAGTATCCAGCACGTAGCTCCACACGGTCAGTATGTAGCCGTCGGAGGATATGAGCATCCCGCTCTGATAAGCCTCCAAGCCGCGAAAGCCGCCGGCCCCGAAAATCTTCACTATCTTCGGCTGCGTTTGCTCGATTACATCGGCCGCCTTAGGCGGGCCGGCTGCCAGCGCCGCATTCCAACACACGGCGGCGCCCCACAGCCCCCAGCAACATGCGACCACTACACTGGCCCTGGCATTGATTGTGCTTTTCATAAGGCATCTCAGAATGATGTCATCAGGCGTCGCGAAATAATCTCAGTTGGCCAAGCGGCAAACCTTTCGGTGGAAACATCGGCACACCAGCAACCTCACTGCGAAGACTTCCCCTCTGCCGTCTTCAGCCCCTGTTTTTCCTCCGGCTGGCCCTGAACCGGCGCATCAGGTTGCGACTGGAAGGACCATTGCAAGGAAAGGAACGTCCCGTAGGGATCATCCCCGTAACGAACCTCCATCTTCCCCGGCAGCCAGCGACCTTCGACCTGCTGATACTCGGAGAAGTACACCTCGCACGGGTCGGCATTTTCCTCAGGGAACATCTCCACGCCCATCAAATCACCCGTGGAGGGATGAAAATAGAACATGCATTCCACCTTGCGGTATAAAGCGCATACCACATCCATCAACTCGCCTTGCCACAGAAGGGGTGCCGTGCCGAAATAGTACGCCTCGTCGAATCGTTCCGGTCCCTCGATGGCCAGCTTCCGGAGCACATACAAGGTGGGAAGCAGTCCGCCGCTGTTGACCGGCGCCAGCACCACGCCCAGGTTGTCCGTGGCAGTCCAGGGGATGTCGCTCGGCGGCAGTCCCAACTGCTTGTTGGCGGCCAGTTTGAATACCCCGCCATCATCGTTCAGCTCGAAAGCGAACGACCTGCCGGTGGACAACTGGCCGGCGATAGTCCAGGCGCCTTTCATCTGCTTCAGGTCGCAGCGTTTTTGCCAGGCTCCTAACACCCGCTGCTGCTGCTGGCGGTTGAAATAGTAGTTGGCGAAGCCCCGTTTGGCCTCGAAGTACTTCTTGAGGTGTTCCGGCATGGGCGGCGGCCCCATGGGAACATGAATGGGCGCCGGCGGCGTGGATTTGGGTGACTCTTTGGCTTTCTCAGGTGGTTTCTTCTCCTCGGGGTTCCCCTTTCCCGACGCGTTTTCCTCGCCTTTCTTACCGTCGGATCCTTCCTCGGAATCCTTCTTGGCCGGTTCAGCGCCGGGCTGTTGTCTTTCGCCATTTCCGGCCGGTTCGCCCGTGGATCGTTCTTTATCCGGCTTGGCCCCGTGGGCGCCAGGCCCAGGTTGCTCTTCGGCCGCCGCTAGAACAGCCGCCGCAGTCCGCGAGTTGTTCGTCCCGAGGAAAAACAGCGACTGCTCCGCGGGGTCGGACAATACACCGGCAGAGGTTTCGCCCGGCTTTTCCGGCAATTGGGGAACGGGAATGGGGATGGGCTTTGGTTGTCCTGGTGGCTGCGGCCCAGGAGCGGGTTTGTCGCCGCGCGGCTTGTCGCCCGGCTTGGGAATAGGAATGGGAACCGGGCGCGGACCGCCCTCGGTCTTTTCCAGCAACTCCTCTTTGCTATGCACCCCTGCAAGCCTCACCAGCACGTCGTATCGTCTGCCATCGCGGCGAAAGCTCAACGGCACTCGCCATCCCTTGGGGAAAATGCCCAGCACGTTCTTGAAGGCGTTGGCGGTGGCGATGGGGCGACCGCCGAAGGCTACTATTTCGTCGCCGTAGCGCAGCCCGCGGCGATATGCATCAGAGTTTTCCAGGATGTTGGTGACGACCACGCGTCCTTCTTCGTCGGTCCCCACCACAGCGCCCAAAGTGGCGTGGTCAACAATCCGCCCGCTGTGCAGGCAGCCCATGAAGTTCTTGATCTGGTTGATGGAAATGGCGTAGGCCACGCCGACGTTGACGCGGCCGCGCTTTTCGAACGAACCCCGCCCGTTGATCCCTATCAGTCTCCCGGCGGCATCGAACAACGGACCGCCCGAGTTGCCGGGGTTGATCGAAGCATCTGTCTGTATGCAATCGGCATACTCCAGGATGGTCCCTGCCGGCGGCTGGTAGCGATGCGTGCCCGAAACCATCCCAAAGGTCACAGTGGGCTGGAAGTTGGTAGCCAGGAGGAAAGGATTACCCATGGCGAAACAGGCATCGCCCACGCGCACGGCGTCGCTATCGCCGAATTGGGCATAAGGGAAGTCGTCGCGGCCGAAGAGTTTTATCAGGGCCACGTCGCCGGTCGGGTCCAGTCCGACTACCACGGCATCGTACACTTTCCCGTCGGCCATGCCGCACTTCATGGCGTTGCCGCAGGGCTTGACCACGTGAAAGTTGGTTAGCGCGAATCCGTCGGGCGAGATCACTACTCCAGAACCGCCTCCGGCGCCGCTGGAAGCGAAAATCGCCAACACCGAATCCTTGACTTTATCCATCACGGCAATGCGCTGGCGCTGGGCTTCCAGCACTGCCGGGTGAACATCGGCCCAGCCGTCCGCCGCAGCATTGCCCAGCATTACCAAAGCTAACACAATAGTGCATCTCATTTGATGATCCTCGCTTCTGCCAGATCGAGGTGATCGCACTCGAAGCTGCCGTCGGTGCCGAAATCGACCAGGATCACCAGTCGTCGGGCGCCGGTTATGTCCAGATCGATTGTTTGCGGCTGGTCGCGGCCGGTAAGCATTTTGTCGAGCAGCACACGGTCGTCGGCGCGAATCACCAGTTGCACATCGCCGCGGGGGCGCACCGCCGAATCGATCCCCGCTACGGCTTTCAGTCGGCTGAACTTGCCCGGCAGCCGATATACGATCTCGGTGCGGCTGTGAATGCACAGCCCCTTGGTGAACTCCTGCCCGGCAATGCGCAGCGGCTCGCCGTCGAAGTTCCGGTCTGCGCGCGGGGCAAAGAACTTCTCTAGTGCCGGAAAGGGCTTGTCGGTCGCAAACAGCGGCGTGAACTTCACCGACTCGGGTTGCAAGTCGCTCAGATAGACCACTTTGCCGCCGGAAAAGTCTAGTTGGGAAATCCACTGCGGGGACAGCGACAACTTCAACCCCAACGGCGTGGTGAAGCGCAACTGGTCTGAAAACGACACGCTGACGGCCGACCAGCGCGAACCACAGCCATCGACCACAACCGCCGAAGTGGCGGGCAACTGGCGTCCGGCCGCACGGTAATAGACAACCCCGAACACCCGCGCGCGTTTGACGGGAATCACCTCTCCGTCCACCTCGAAGTCGACCGTCTTGTCGTTAATATCCTTGACGATTCCCTTGTGATAATCGAGCCTATCCTCCTTGCGCACCACAAGCACATCCGAATCCAGCTCCATGGCCGTGATTCGCGCCCATTCGCTGGCCACCGCCGGCGAAAGGGCCTGCAAGCGCAGATGGGCCACATCGCGGGGGGCAAGCTCCAACTGCTGGCCGTCCAACAGCGTCAGCATCCCCTTCCGCTGCTGTACTGAATAATCGGCCGCCACGACCAGCGAGCCGTCGGCCAACTCCAGCCACGCGCCAGGCGCCCGCTCTGCCGCCTTGGGCTTGTGTTTGGGCGTAATGGCCAGAAGCCTGTCGAAGGGTATTTCCGCGCGACCGGTGGAAGTATCAAGCGCCACGCGAGCTTCGGTCAGCTCGACCAGCGTGCCGGAAACCGCCGGTCCGTCCACAGGGCGAACCTCCACTTCCCAAGCCGCAGCAAGCAGAACAATCGCCGCAAGCGATGCGTACATTTTGCTCAACCTTTCATGGGTTGCTACTGTTGTCTTTGGCCCCTTCGGCAGCCACGCGACGAAAGTACTCTTCGATGACTTCCCGGAATTGCGCCGGGAAACCACGACCTAGCTTTTGCAAAGCCTCCTCGCGCTCCTTTGGAGGCAGGTTGCCCCATCCGCTGCTGCTGCCGATGTTCCTGCGTTCAACCTGGCCTGGCCCCTTTCCCCCGATAGGAACGCTGTCAGCCGCCGGTCCGCTGGAGCGGATGTTGTCTTGCGGGCTACCGCCACCGCCGCCACCGCCGCCGCCACCCTGCTGTTGCTGTTCTTCGAGCTTCTTGATGATCTTATCCAGCGACTCGATGATGCTGTCTTCCACCTGGCGGACTTTCCTTCCTGCATGTCCCAGGTCCAGCCTGCGGCGCACGTCGTTCATGCGTCGGGCGACGTGGTCCAATGTGTCGTCCTGAAGTCCCTTGAGGTCTTCCTCCATCAGTCGGGCCAACGCCACATAACGGCGCGGTGCATCGTCCGCCCCTTCCATCAGCTTGGCTATGGCTTGCAAGCCCTTTTCCTTCTGAAGCAAGGTGTGCGCGGCCACGCTTTGATAGAAAAGCAGCGTTGCCGGGGCGACAACGTCGGTGGGCTTCAGCTCCGCAAGCATCTCCAACGCATCGTCGTACAGATCGTTCTGCACCAGCCACCGAGCGTACAAGACCCGCATGTTGTGGGCCACGAAGGCCGGAGTTGCCGGGTCGGTAAGCCATTTCTGAGGGGGCAACAGGGGCTGATCCTTCGGCTTGGAGCACAAGTGCAACAAGCCCAGAACGTTCTTGTCCACCAGGGCAAAGGTAGCCGCCAGGCGGTAAAGCACATCTATCTCGTTGCTGTTCTGGCCCACGTCGGACCACAAGGCTTCCGCCTCTTGGCGCACCGGCGCTGGGGCCTTTTGCTGGTCCAGCCAGGCCAGCGCTTGAGCTTTGACTTCCGCTGGGTTTGGTGCGTTCCAGGAGCGCGACCCGCTCAATGTCTCGCCGCCCAGCGCAGCGATCGCCCAGGTTACCGGCAGCACCAGCGCAACTGCCAGGCATGATACCTTCCTGTTACGGATCATCATTGGTTCCTCCCCAATTCAAGGTCCCTGGTGACTTTATGAATTTTCGCTTCGCGCTCGGCCAGGCGCTGCAAGGCCTCGATCAGTTCCGGTTTGTCGGCCTGCTCGCCCTGAACGAGCTTCGAATAACGCTCAGTGCGCAGGTTCACCCGCATTTGCATCGCCCGGATCATCTTCAGCTCCGCCAGAATATCGATCAGCGGCGGGTCCTGGGGCTGTCCCGGCTTAGATTTTCCCGGTGGAGACTTCTGCCTTTGCGGGTCCTTTTGCGCCTTCTGTAGCGCATCGATCATTTCCTCCAAAGCGGAAATGATGTCTTTTTCGATGGCCTGCGTTATCTCGTCCACTTTCGACTGTGCCAGCCGGCGCACGACTTGCTGCATATCCTCGCGGGCCTGCTCCAGCGCCTCGGGGAACACCACAGCCGTGCCGTCCTCTTTCAACAGTGCCAGGGCCTTATCCGCCTCGGCCACGATGGCCCGTTCCTCGCTGCTGAGCCGGCCGCATTGAATATCGAAGCTCTCGGTACGGTCCGGCGGGGGCACCTGGTCCAAGCGCACTGTATCGACATACACTTTCTTTTGCATTTCCAGCATCTTGCGGATGCGCGCCTCGAGCATGGCAAGCAACCGTTGAATCTCTTCCTCGCGCATCTGGCGGAGAATCTCTTCCAGCGCCGCTTTGGCCTGCTCCAGCTCGCGCAACGCTTCCTCCTGTTTTTCCACTGCACCTTCGCGCTGGGCTTCTTCCAGTTTCCGCTGGGCTTCCTTCATGCGCTCACGTGCGGCTTCGAGTCGCTTGCGGGCGGGGTTGCCCTGGTCATCCTGACCGCCGGGTTGGCCTTCGCCTTCACCCTCGCCCTGTCCTTGACCTTGGCCTTGGCCTTGGCCCTGCCCCTTTCCCTTGCCAGAGCCTTTACCCTCTCCTTTGCCCTCTCCTTTACCTTCCCCCTCGCCTTTGCCTTCTCCCTTTCCTTCGCCTTTACCCTCGCCTTTACCTTTGCCTTCTCCTTTGCCCTCTCCTTTACCTTCGCCCTTGCCTTGGCCCTGGCCCTTTCCTTCTCCTTTGCCCTCGCCTTTTCCATCACCCTGGCCCTTTCCCTGGCCTTGTCCTTCACCTTTACCTTCTCCTTTACCTTTGCCCTCGCCTTTACCGTCTCCTTTGCCTTCTCCCTTGCCTTGGCCTTCACCTTCTCCCTTGCCTTGGCCTTCACCTTTTCCCTTGCCTTGGCCTTGGCCTTTTCCTTGACCTTCGCCTTTTCCCTGGCCTTCACCTTTTGCGTCGCCCTGGCCTTTCGCTTCGCCTTTGCCGCCAGCTTCCTCGCGAAGTTTGATATCCTTAGCCAGGTCGCCGGTTTTGTCGGCCAGCTTGGCTTGCTGGCCACCCAGAGGCCCCATATTCTCGCCGCCGGCGGTGCGGCCTTGGAGGCTCCTCTGCTCGCGGATTATCTCATTGACGCGGCGCAGGTACTCCTGGTAGCGTTTCTTCTCGGCTTCCAGGGCTTTGGCTCGGTTCTCGCTTTCCAGCAAGCGCAAAAGCGCCTGTAGGTCCTTCTGAAGATCGGCCTGGTTCTCCAGCGCGCGAGCCAGTTGGTCGTCGCGCAAGAGCTGGACGAGGGTTTCGAATTGCAAGGTAATCAGGTCTTCCTTGCTCTGGCGAGCGGCTTTTTCCAGCAGCGCGGCCCGACGGGGGTCGGTGGCTGCACAATGCTGGGCGAGCCTCAGCAATGCGGCTTCCAGCTTGCGGTACTGCTCAGCAATTGCTTTCTGTTCTTCCGAGAGGCGCTCGGGGGTCGGCACGCCGGGCGAAGTTGTGCCCTCCGCCGGTCTGGCAGACTCGGCCATGCCTGGTGCGGCCGGCTGCGATTGCGGGGCAGACTTGGGCGCGTCGGCGGCGTTGTCGGCCGCCCAAATCGCCGCCACAGCCATTGTCCCCAGCAGCCCCGCCAGGCAAGCAGCCGCCCAAGGTTTCATTCTGGCAAACATGGTCATTCCTCCTGTAGGTCGCGGATGGTTTGCTTGCGACGGATTTTTGTCAATTCCTCGATCGACTCTTGCAATTTGATGATGTTGCGCAGCGTTTCTACCAACTGGTTGTAATCCTCCAGCTCGAGCATCTGGCTGAGCACCTGCTTCATTGCCAGAAGGATTTCGTCAACCTGCTCGATGGCCCGATTGCGTTCGCGCGGCCCGTACTCCATATCGCCGGCTGCTTCGTTCAATCGTTCCAAGCGGCGGTCCAATTCGGGGAACAAGCGGTCGGCGACATCGTGCAGTGGTCTGGCGATGCGTGTTTCCAGACGCATTTTCAGCTCTTCGGTGTCCAGCCGATTATTGGCAAGCTGTTTGCGGATGTCGTCGAACGACTCGGCCACACCTTTGGTCTCCAGGGCGTTCTTGCGGCTGTTCTGCAAGGCCTGCTGGACGCGAACCTGCCGCGAGGCGGTACGGTCGGCCGGGGACATGGCTTCCAAGTCTTCAGTTGGTTTATCGCCCGGCTCGAAGCCAGACTCGGCCTTTGCGGCCTCGCTGGGCGACTGTTCGTCTTTGCCGCCCGATGGCACGCGGAAAGATACTTTCTCCAGAATGCCGCGCGTTTCCACCACTTCCTCTATAATCCTCTCGAAACGCTGGCGGAGCACCAGTTCGCGGGCCTCGAGCATCGCCCGAAGTTGTTCGGGAGTCACTACTTCCAGCAGCCAACGTTCGCTGTTGCCCACGTTAGGAGCAGTACCCAAGTCGTACAGGTCCGATGCCTTGACGGTCAGCAGCACCTTTTGTCCTGGCTTTAGCTGGAAGTCGGGCATTTCCACAGCCACGTCGCGCAGCGTGAAACTTGCCGGACGAGTGGCAGGTTCGGCAAGTGTGACGGGCGACTGCATTTTTTGATCTACGGAAACCTCGGCCCATACCCTGCCGATGCCGTAATCGTCGGTAATCTGGCCAACAAAGGGCACTCGAGCCTGCGCAGTGATTGCCCGATCGATGCCATCCAGTTGTACGGCCAGTTGGGGCGCCTCATCCATGGCGGCCACCAGCACCAGGCGCACTGGCTCGGTGCTGCGGACGCCATCGGTATCGTGCAGGGTAAACAGCAGGGTAACGTCGCTGTACAGAGGCTCCAAAGCGCAGCGAAAGCCCATCCCGTCTTCGGCGATGGCTTCGGGGCCGAGGATTTGCGTAGGCAGTGCCTTGTTTCCGCTGATAACATCGACATAGACCGATTGCAGCGGCTTGTTCGATCTGGCTTCCACGGTAAGCTGTGTGCCGTAGGGAATGTGCATCGCCCCGGTCACCGGCAGCGGCACCGGCGTGCGTGGCATGTATGATGGATATTTGGGGTGGAGCACCATTTCCACAGTGGGATTATCCACAACTTGGATGCGCAACTTGGGGTCCGAGCGCAATTTTGGCAGCCGGTCATCGCCGCCGACGACTTCAAAGTCGATGGATGTCAGTATTCCCTGGAAGGTGTAAGTGAACTGCTGGAAGGGCATTTCCTCGGTGGGCGAACCTTCGCGGTCCATGGCCTTCCGCTCGCGCGCCCCGCCCTCGGTGCGGTAGCGCAGCTCGACAACGTCGGGCACGCGCTTGGCGGCATCGGCCAGCACTACAATGGTCACATCGGCGCCGCGGGCCACTTTCACGACATCCGTATTGGCGAACTGGCCGCCCATCTGCAAACTGGTCTTGCGCGGCCAGGGGTGATCGTCGAAGTACAGAACTCGCTTCACCCAGACTTCCATCGCTTCGGGGGCTGCGCGGGCGAAGGCCGCCACAGTCAACCCCAGCACCACTGCACCCACAAGGGCGCGCCGCAACGGGGCGTAATTGAAGACCTCTCCCAGTTTCACCTTCCCGATACGCTGGTTGGCCTCCCAGCAAGTGCGCGCCAGCATTTCCAGGTTGCACTTTTCCGGGTCGATTTCCCGGCTGGTCAACAGCACGGCGGTAAGCAGGCTGTCGTCCAAGAAGGGAAAACGCCGCTCCAACACAGTGGCCAGGTTGCTGCGGTTTATGCGCACGAACGCGCGCTGCAAGACCAGACGAATAAACAGCACCGCAAACACGCCGATCACGGCAGCCAGCATCAACTTGCGGACCAGCACCTCAGGCTCGAACGCCCAGTCGACGGCCAAAGTGATCCAAAAGGCAAGGCCCAGCCATGCTATGCCTGTCGCAATACCCTCGGCCCACACGTACAGTCGGATGCGTGCTCGAAGGCTATCGAGAACGGCGAGGACTTCCGGTGATAGTTGGGGGCGTTGGTCAAAAGTTGTAACAGCCATTGATCGTTCCCGATGCGGCCACAGCCGCGACCAAACTACTAGTGCCGTTAAACAGGGTAGTGTATCGACTGTGAAGTTTTATACTCTATTGACTTAGACGATGATCTGTAAGGTTGTGTTCCTCGGTGTCGGGAAAATGGCGAGCGCGTGCAGCCGACAACCACAGTAGTTTGCCGTTTTCCGGCATGTAGTTTGTGGTTTCGTCTATCCATCGCCATAGGCCGACACAAGTTCGCGATGTTGGCTGAACAATTTGGCCACGCACAGCTCAGCCGGAACAAGTTCAGCCGACTAAGCAAGTTTCAACAGTCTGCGGATCAGCCATTCCAGGCAAAGCAAGCCGAACAGGGTGTACATCAATATCCGCAGCCATTTTTCCTCTTCGGCTTTATTCAGCTCGATGGTAGTCAAGGTCTTGGTACGATCGGCCAGCAACCCTAACAGCTTTGCGCCGCCGTCTTCCAGCAGCACGTCGAGTCCTGCGAAGTACTGGCCGGGGTTCTTGTCGCTACCGCTTTTGCGGGCGATTTCGCTCAGCAGGGCGTCGTTGCGTTGCGGATTTTCCCGTTCCCGGTCGGGCATCGCCACGTGCAACCGGCGGACGATGGGCTGATCGCTATCGGGCAGGAGCAGCTCGAGGCGATAATCGCCTTCCTGTTGCGCCTGGAAGTGACCGCTGTACTTGCCCGGCTCTTCGGGATCGGCCCGCAACTGGATGCGATGCACGCTCTGGTCGGGCTGATAAATCTCCAGGGTGACATGAGGAACGTCGAGTGGTTCCAGTTGGGCGTTGGTCAGCCAGCGGCCGCGGACTACCACAGTATCGCCTACCCAGTGCCGATCAGCCTCGAAGGTCAAACTGCCGCGAGGCGAGTCGCGTTCCAGCCGTCCTTTGGAAACGTAACGGATCACATTGGTATAGAACTGCTCGAAGTATTTTTCATCCAATTCGCGCAGGCGCCACATTTCGCCGCTGCCCAGGTACAGCACCCGACCATTGCCGAAGTTTTGCATGGCGATGTACACCGGCTGTTCGCCCCCGATGAGCGATTGTTCATCGCCGAAGCGGGCCAGGACCTTTCCCACAATCGGCTTGGCGCCGCGAACAGGGAAGTAGCTGTACACGCCGGGGAATGCATCCCACGCTTCCCGGTTGCTGATCGGCGAATCGGTCAGCCAGAGGAAATCGGCCTCCAGCCCCTCGGGGGTAAAAGCGATCCTGGCCGGCTCGCTGCCGCCGCGCATTGCTTCTTCAGAGCCGGAGAAACGGCGCTCGAACACCACGGGGTAAAGCTCGCGGATTTTCTGCATGGCCTCGTCTTGCGTCCACCCGGCGATGGGACGCCCCGCGTTGACGGCCCCGGGGATGACGATCAGCCCGCCGCTGTGCTTCCGCACCCACTCGTAAAGCAGGTCGATTTGCTGTTGGTCCAGTTTCTGCCAGTCGGGATCGAACGCCACCACGCAATCGTAGCGGAACATTTCCTCGGGCGTCCTGGGGAAGTCGTCCAGGATCTGATTGGCTTCCTGGGAAATTCCCGGCTGGGCGCGCTGCATATATACATCGGAGATCACCGATTTGTCGCGAAACAGCATATTGCGCAGGAACTGGTACTCGCGCATCGGTCCGTCGCAAAACAGCAATACGCGCGTCTTGCGGTCGACGATTTCGATGTCGCGCACGGCCTGGTTGTCGCGGGGGTCACGATCGTTGGCCGGAGCTTCGACTGTCAGCGTCAGTGTGCGCCGGCCCAGGCTGGTCGTGGAAAGCCGGAAGCTGACGGGGACTTCCTGGCCATCGGGGCCGAGGACCGCCTCGATCGGTTCTGGGTCGGGGTCGGCGGTTCCGCCGCCCGACACCTCGCCCTCGGCCACACGCCAGCTCAATCGCACCGTAACCGTCTGCCCGGCCATCCCGAAGGCCTGCAAGCTCGCCTTTACCTCGAAGGGATCGTTGGGAAATGCACGGCGGGGCGGATTGAAGTCGGCAACGCGGACATTGGGAGGCAACTTGTCGGAGCCGACTCCCAGGGTGAAGATGGGCACGTTTAGCTCGCGCGACAGTTCCAGGGCCGCCTGCGGCCCTGGCCCCATGTTGTGCCCGCCATCGCTGATCAGCACCACGCCGGCCAGCGGCCAGTCGCTGTGATCGCTGATAAACTGCCGCAGCGATTGGCCAAGCCCGGTGCCTTTGCCGCCCAGCACCAGCAGCCTGTCCCAATCGATCGACTGCTCGGCCTGGCTCCCGGCCCCCTCGGTGGTTGCCCCCTCATTGGCCAAGGCAGCCGAGCCGGCGGTGCGGGCCGGGCCTGGCGACGCCTCTTCCGGCGAGGCCTTGGCCAGCATTCGCACGCGATCGGCGTGCAGTTGTTCATCGAAATGTCCGACGACCACATCGTGGGTCTTGCGCAGCCGCTGGATGAAATCGCTTTGTCGAAGCGCGGACGCCACTTGCTGAATCCGCATTATCCGCCCGGTAGCAGCCCCGGTGTCGTGATCGACCAGCCCCATACTCATGCTGGTGTCGATCAACACGAGGACGCGGGAGTTGATCGTCTGGTGTTTTTCCATTCGCCAGGTGGGGTACATCCACAACAGCAACAGCACCAGCAAGGTGAGGACTCGCAAGGAAGTGAGCGTTACCGCCCAGAACCTGCTCAGCTCGCTGCTGTCGCGTCGGTACATGTACACCACGAACGCGGCCACTGCCAGAAACACGATGGCCGGTAGAATCAAGTCGGCATTGGATTGGACGTTTTTCCACTCGATGCGCGTAGCGGGCGTCTCGGCTGCCCACAGCAGAAAAGAGGCGTTCATCGGGCACCTCCTTTCGCAGCCACAGGCTGCCGGGCCGACGGATGATAACTACAGGCGTACGCTAATACCTGCTCGATCATCAGAAGCACCACCAGTAGGTACAACAGTTTTTCTCCCAAGTTGTAACCGGCCATAGCGGCTACGGCGTAATGAAACACGGAGGCCTGCTCGTATTGATACTTCACGCCTTCGAGTCTTTGTGCCAGCTCCTGGCGGGAAACGGTAGTCAGGTCGCCTTCGGCCGGATCGACGTTATACACGAACCGGCGCAGCTCCGGGTCGCCGCTGGCGGCTTTGGTCAATCGCACCTGATAAACCCCTGCCTTGTCGGTGTCGGCGAAGATGCCTTCCCTCATCCCGGCTGGCCCTGCTTGCGCGTCGAAGCTGGCGGCCGGCGAGGAATCGTCGCCGGGGGTAAATATCCACATTGTGGGCAGATAGTCGCTGCCGGCAAACTGTACTTTCAAGGGCGTACCCACCAGGCGCGATGCATCCGGCAATTGCCCCACCAGGTACTGGTGCATGCGGTGCACCACAGGGACGAAGCTCGGCTCAGAAGTCCAGTTGTTCCACACCGGAGCGGCAGTGGTCAGTATGGCCACCACCCGGCCGCGGGCTTCTTTGCCCCAGGTCTTTCGCACTGCGAACGGCGCCCCGTTGCGAAGCCGGGCCAGAACCTGCACCGTCGATTCCGGCGGCGGCCGCCATCCATCGGCCACCGCGTAGTACTTTTGGACCAGCACACGGGCCAGTAAGCTGCTGTCGTCGATGAAGTCCTGAAACACTTCGGGGCCTATGGGAAGGATGCAAGGGGCCTGTTCGACACGATCGATGGGCAGTTCGGCAGGGGCCTTCAGGGGAACAGGGAAAATCCCCTCGCCGTTGCGGTACAGCTGGTTGTTAACAAACGCGCTGCTGGTATTGTCGCCCACGAAGAAACCCACCCCGCCGCCGGCCTCTAAGAACTTCTCCAATGCCGTAATGGCCGATTTCTCCAGCCGGTCGACATTCAGCACATAAACCGCGCGGAACTCGTCAAGCGTCTTGACGCTGAGGAAACGGGGCGTTTCTATCTGCGGACGAATCCCGGTACGCACCGACCCGCCGGGCGCAGAGGCCCATGCTATGCACTTGGCATCGAGTTGGTCCGGGCTGCCGTCGATTAGCAGCACCGGCACCTCGGCTGGCAAGTTCAGCAGACAGTAGCGCCGGTTGTCGGCTGCCACAGGGTCAGGCTCCAGTCGGGCGGTGATTATGTGCTCGCCGGCAGTGGGGAAATTGACCTCGAACTGTTCGGTAGCCGACTGCCCGGCAGGGATTTCCGAAAACGTAACCGCCGGTCTGGCACTGCCGTCCTCTTCCAGCAACACCGGGACGTTGCGGACGGCGGTCCTGCCGTAATTGTGCACAGTTACCTTCATGAAGAAGCTCACGCCGGCAGCACGGATTCCCTCGACCGGCGCAAGCTCGGTGATAGCCAGATTGGGCCGCATTTGGTCGACGCAGTTGATCAGATACACTTCCGTGTTCGAGGCATTCAGTTCCAGCAGCAGATTCCTCAATTCCCCTGGCTCCTTCCACTGCCTGGCCCGAAAATCGCTTAGCAGGTACACCACGCGGCGTTCGCCTTCGGCCTCGCCGGTCTGTTCGATAATCAGTCGCAGGGCTTCGGTCGGCTCGGCGGCGGTCTCGGAAACCTCGATCTTGTTCAGCACGCTGTTGAGCTGATCGAGGAAAGCGCCTTTGTTGACCGTCTCCTTGCTGAGGTCCGGTTTGCGCCCGCCGCCGCAGCGCGAAAAGCGTATCAGCGTGAAGGCCTGTCGTTCGCTTTGCTCGGCGGCCTGTTCGCCCAAGCGGCGGATGACCTTCTTGGCCTCGTTGAAGGCCGAGGTATCGCCCCAGCGATCGGACATCGAGAAGCTGTCGTCTAGCAGCACTATGTGATGGGTGGTAGCCCCGCCCAAAAGGTTTCCCCACTGATTGTACAGCAACGGCTGGGCCACGATGAAGACTACCGCCGCCACGGCCGCCATCCTCAACAGCAGCAACAACAGCTGTTTGAGGATGATCCAGGTGCGATGCTTCTTCTGGCTGAGCAGAAGGAATTCCATAGCGGCCCATTCCACACGGCGATGCCGCAGCATGTTGATCAGATGGATCAACACCGGCACGCCGACGATCGCCAGGCTGGGAATGGCCCATGCCAGCGTGTACAGGCCGGGAAATACCGATGGTGGATATAAGGATTCCATGTGGCAGCAATCCGAGCAGTTAGTCGATGCAAACCTTTGATGCCAGGCCGGGATTTGTCCGACCGTTCGGTTTTTACATTTTTATCATTCCATGCGATGTGCCGTCTCGTTTATCATTCCATGCGATGTGCCGTTTTGCGGCAGTTTTGCTGACAGTCAATTGCTCGCCGGCGGCGCTGCGGCCGCCGATCGCCTCCTACACGCGCTGATGCATTGCCAGCCGCTTGCTGAGCAGCGCCGCCAGCGCTGCATCCAGCGGATCGCTGGTGCGAATCAGGGCATAGTCCACGGCGTGCCGCGCGCAGCCGCGGCGCACTTCCTCCAAGTAAGCGCTTAACGCCTTCAGATAACCCTCGCGCAGCGCACGGGGATTGCACCGCACCACGTCCAGGCTTTCCAATCCCTCGAACCGCGTCGGGCCGGAAAAAGGAAAGTCCAGTTCGTCATCATCGAGGATGTGCAGTACAAGTATGTCGTGTCCCCGGCTGCGCAGCAGCTTCAATCCCTTGAACAAGCCGGGCCGCTCCACCAGCAGGTCTGAAACCATCACGACCAATCCTCGCCGGGGATAGGTTTCAGCCACCTCGCAGAGGATGGAATGCAGTTCCGTCTTGTTCTTGGGGGTGCTGACGTACAGGGCTTGGATGATCGATTCCAGGTGGTTGCGCTTGGTGCGCAGGGGGACCATGATACGGGCCGATTCGTCGAAGGCCACGCAGCCGACTGCGTCTTGCTGGCGCAGCAGCAGATACGCCAGGCTGACTGCCGCCGTGCATCCGTATTCGTACTTTGTCATCGCCCCCCTGCCGTAGCGCATGCTGTTAGAGACATCGACCAGCATCACGCAGCGCAGGTTGGTATCTTCCTCGAACTGCTTGACGTAGTAGCGGTCTTGCTTCGCCCACACCTTCCAGTCGACGTACCTCAGGTCGTCGCCCCAGGTGTACTCGCGGTGCTGGCGAAATTCCACCGACTGGCCGAAATAGGGACTGCGGTGCATTCCCGAGAGGAATCCCTCGACGATGTACCGCGCCCGTAGGTCCAGCCGCGAAATGCGCTTGATCGCTTCAGGATGCAAAAATCTTTTGGAATCTGGCGTCACGGGTCAACTCGTCTTCTCGGGTAGGGGTGATTTCCAACAGTCGTTCCACGATATCGTCGGCCGTAATGCCTTCGCTCTCGGCGGTGAAGCTCAGCACCAGCCGGTGCCGCAGCACCGGTTTGGCCAGCGCCTGTATGTCCTCGCAGGTCACGTGAGTACGTCCCTGAAGCAGCGCGCGGGCCTTGCCGCCAAGGATCAAGAACTGCACCGCGCGCGGGCCGGCGCCCCAGTTCAACTGGTCGGAAATGAAATCCGGCACGCCCGGCTCGCGAACGCGCGTCTGGCGGACCAGCGACAGCGTGTAGCGGATCACGTGGTCGGAGACCGGCACCTCGCGCACGATGCGCTGAAGGTCGATGATGTCCGCGGCGGTCAGCACCGGCTGGATGGTGTCGGTCATCACCGTGGTAGTGCGTCGAGCGATCTCGAACTCTTCCTCGAAGCTGGGATACTTCACGAAGACCTTGAACATGAAGCGGTCTTGCTGGGCTTCGGGGAGAGGATATGTGCCCTCTTGTTCGATGGGGTTCTGCGTGGCCAGCACGAAGAACGGGTCGGGCAGTTTGTGCCGCACCCGACCGACTGTCACCTGCCGTTCCTGCATCGCCTCTAGCAGGGCGGCTTGCGTCTTGGGCGGAGTACGGTTGATCTCGTCGGCCAGGATCACATTGGCAAACAAAGGTCCTTCCAGAAAGCGGATTTCCCGGGCGCCAGTGGTGCGGTTCTCCTCGATCACATCGGTGCCGGTAATGTCGGCCGGCATCAGGTCGGGAGTGAACTGGATACGACTGAAGGTCAGGCTCAGGGTGCGGCTGAGGGTACTGATCATCAGCGTCTTGGCCAGCCCCGGCACGCCTTCCAGCAAGCAGTGCGCCCGGCAAAACAGGGATATCAACAGTTCCTCGATGACATGGGTCTGGCCGACGATCACCTGGGCAAGCTGCTCGGTGATCTTCTGCCTGGCCGCACGAAGCTTGTCGATGGCTGCTGCATCGTGACTGCTAAAGCCTGCGGTACTCATGAAAAAGTCCTCTGGGTTGATAAACAGTCAGGTATCTGAAGTCCCGGCCCATCGGGCCACTTGTTGCTCATCGTTGCTGAATGGGAAACATGTTTTCTGGTGAACCTTCGGCAAATAAGGAAGCGGTTGTTGTCGCTCAGCGCTGGTAAATGGGCAAAACGTTTTTTTCCAACTGAAGGATGGTAAGATTGACGGCGGTTCCGAACACGGGGCCGACGAAGCTATCGGTCCACGAGCCGTCGGCCGCCTGCTCGGCGAGGATCTTGGCGTACACTTTGTCGCGGTATTCTTCCCAATCCTTGCCCCCTTCGCGGTACATCACCTGGGCGTAATAGTAATGGGCGTAGTGCCAGTGGCCGAAGTTCGCACTTGCCACGTTGGCGAAATGTTTTTTACAGTAGGCCAGTACGCGGGGTACGTACTTGTCGTCGTATTCGCCGGCGTTGTACAGGCACGCCAGGGCTGCGGCGCTGATTGGCGGGCGGCCGCCGCCGCCTTGCGAGTTGTACTGCACTCCGCCGTCTGGGCCGGTACATCTGTGGATGTAGGCCACCGCTTTGTCGATGATTTCCTTGGGCACCGGGATGCCGGCGTTGCGGCAACCCCGCAACCCCTGCACTTGAGTGATGGTGGTGGAGCCTTCGTCGAAATTGGGCTGATCCTTGCAACTGACGTATCCCCAACCGCCGGAGGCGGCCTGGGCTTCGCCGCTGAAGCGCACTGCGCGGGTAAGCACGTCGATCAGTTGCTCGCGCCGTTCAGCGTCTTCTTCCTCGCCCAGCACTTGGGAAAGGAAGAGCATGGCGAACCCGTGCCCGTAGGTGTAGCGGTCGTCCCGAGTAGGATCGCCGATCAGCCCATTACTGCGGCTGCGGCTGATCAGATAATCCACCGCCCGGCGGATATTGGGAGCGTATTTACCCTGGGTAGTGGTGGAACCTTCACACAGCAATGCCATTCCTCCCAGGGCAGTCATGGCGGTGGGGTAGGGCATCTGCGCCCCCTGCCAGTGTCCCATCTTCGATTGTCGCGTGGCCAACCAATTAAGGCCGCGGTCCACCGCCCGTTGTACTTCCGCCTTGCTCGGCGCAGCGACGGCGGGCTGCGGCAACGCTAATGCCGCCAAAACCGCTGCTGCCCAAAACCACCCCAATTTCCTCTGGATGTTCATCGCACTCCTCCGCTGCGAACCGAATTTGCTGCCAACATAGTCCTCATTGCAAGGGGATGAAGGGCATATCATCCTTTTCCTCATCCACCGGATCGATCAACGGACCGTGCCAGGGGGAATCGATCGTACGCTCGATTCCCTCGACCAGGTCTCTTGCTTGCTTGCCGGCGATATTTTGCAGCGCCCGGAGCAGAGTTTGCTTCCTGGCTTGGGGCGCATTGGCCGGTTGGCCAGTAGCGGCCGCCGGCGCCTTGTCGGTAAAGGTCAGCTTGACTTCCCCACCCTGCATGCGGAAGCGAACCGACCGCGTCGCCGGATCGGCCGAATACTCGAACAGCGGGGGATGTGCCGTCACAGCGAAGCTAATTTCTTTCTTTTCCGGCGGAAAAACTTGTTTCCCTGTGCGTTTGTCCAGACATAATAAGGAAATACTGCCTTGCGGCACTCGCCCGCCGTGCTCCAGGCAGGCGAAGATCAGAACGGGCAAGCGACTGGCCTGGCCGGGAAGGAAGTACTGGTTTTCGACCACCACCGGCTCGGGCCAGCGTGGCTCGCCGTCGGGACCGAAGGCCTGCACTACGCCGCGGAGCATGGGAACGGAGGCAATTCCTGACAGCGGGCCAATCGGCTTCCGCTGCGCCGAACTGGGAATGGAGGTCGAGTCGGCCACCAGCAACCATCCATCGTCGTAGGGAAGAACCGTCAGTTGCCGCGGCGTCCCCACAGATGCATGGGCAGGAATCCTGGCATCGACCAACGTTTTCCCGTCAGGCAAAGAAATCAGTACGAAGCGGCCGTCGGGCTGGAGAATGCCCAAGGCTTTGTCGTCGACCAGCGTAGCCTTGGACCCGAGTGGGAAGCGCTGCGCGGGCAGCAAATAGCGCTGCTCCCACGGGTCGTACAGTTCCAGGACGCGCTGCCCAGCTTCACGATCCACGCGCCAGAACAGCAGGCTTCGCCCCAGGGCGGCCAGGCAGGCGCGGCTCAGGGGGGCAAACTGCGAGGTTCCGCGAATTGAAACCGCCGTGGCGTCGACCAGCTCTTCCTCTCTTGGCCGTGGCACGGAACGCTTGCCCAAGGCACGGCCGTCGCGGGCGCTGAAAACATAGGCCTCTTGGCTGTTGGGGGGAACGGCGAACACGTACTGCTGGTCGCCGAACAACTCGCAGTCGGCCGGCAGATTGTGTTGCTGCGAAGTCCAGAGCGTTTGCCCAGTAACGGCGTCGATGGCCACCAGCGTGCGGACCCTCTGGAAAAACACGTAATCGTTGGCGCTGACGAAACCACCCAAAGAGCGCATCGGATCGAACCGGCCCGAGGCAACGCTCAGAAGCATCATTTCCGCTTCCCTGTTTAAAGGATTCAGGCCGCCCAGCGGCGAGCCGGTTCGGGCCATATTGGCGTCGATATCCCATAGCAACCGCGGTTTGGCCTCGCCGGACCCTAACGTATCCAGAGCGAGAACGCGGTTGGAGGCCAGCATCATCATCAAGTGTCCGCGGGCTGCGAATTGCGACAATTGCGGGTTGTAATACACCGCTCCGCCTGCACCTGTGGCCTGGGGCAGCGAGAATTGCCACTTATGCGTTCCCCAGGGGTCGAAAGCAGTCAACTGCTGCCGGCCGTAGTCGTACCAGATCGAGTCTTCGGCCAGAAACGGGCTGTCGCTGCGGGCACGACGCAACAGGACCTGGTTGGAAACTTGCTGGCGCGGGGCCAACGACTGATTGATCTCCACCTCCACAGCGCCGCTGGGCCAGGCAACTTGGGCAAGCAATGCGCGGCGCACTGGGCTGTCGGGCGGTAATTGTTCCGCCAGTTGCTTGCCGGTCTTTCCTTCCAGGCAGACTACCGAAGCGAATCTCTCGGCCAAAACTCCGTAACAAGTCGCCGCATCGGTATGGAAACCGGCCGATTCGAGCAGCTTCGCCAACGTGGCCCAGGCCGGAGCGGCAACAGCCGGGTCGGCACAGCTGAGGTCCTCCCAGAGGGTCTGTTCGGCCTCGAGCAGCCGGCCCGCGCCGGCGAGCACTTCGGCGGCCTGACGTCGCCAGGCGGGGGCTTCCGGATGCGCCGCAAAACACTGCATCAGACCGCGCAATCGCTCGATGTTCCTGTCCGACAGTGCTTGTTGGACGATCTTGGCGGCGGCCCGATCGAGTTGCTCTCGCGCGGCCGGGTCATTCACCTCCCCTCGCAGGCCGGCTATTTGGCTTCCCAGCCAACGGTCGCGCCGGACCGAAAGCGTGGGCGAGATCTCTTCCAGTTGTGACAGGTCGTGGTATTCCTCGAAGAACTTCAGGTACTGTTGGAGGGCCTCTTGCCACCGCCCTTGAGCGCGGAACCCCTCTGCCACCACCCGCCAGTACGCTGCGCGCTGCTTCGCATCGTCAAGTAGCGACTCGATCTGCTGTGCCCGTTGATAGTACCGGGCGAAGTCGACTTTCAAGCAGCCTAGCAGCGCCTCGCGGAGCAGACCGCGGTTGCGTCCACTAGGATCGGCTTTATAGGCCCGCTCCAGCGCTTCGGCTGCCTGCTGGAGATCGCCTTCGTCGAGCAGTATTTCGCCCAGATTGGCCAGAGCTTTGGGGTCCTGGGGATTGGCAGCCAGACGCTGCTGGACCTCGGTACGCAGTACATCCAGCTGAGGAAAGGCCGCCAGCCCACCGGGGCCATGCGAAATCACCTTCCCCTTGTGGCATATCAGGTTGCCGGGCACATGACCGCTGCGCGACTTGACCACGCGGAGCAACTTGCCTGCATCCAGATCGATAACGGCTACTTCGGCCGTGCTGAGCGGCAAGTAATAGAGGTTACCCGAGCGGAAACCGACGCCGCTGGGCGTGCTGCCATCGGGCAGACGCACCACTTGTCCACCCCAGGCGGGTTCAGGACGGGTGAACTCTCTTTCGCGTTCGACGTCTTGCACGCCCATGCCGCGGCGCTCGCGGACCATCACCTTTTTTCGTTCGGTGTAAGTCTTGTCGAGCTGCACAGCGTGCACGTCGCGGCGCCCGACCAGTATCGCCTTGCCCCGATACACGCAGGCCAGGTAAAGATCATCACGCGGCGCGCCGCGGCTTGGCGAATCGTCGTAACGCAGCAGGGTCCATTGGGGTTTGCCGTCCAGCAGGCCGACGCAGTGCAGTTCGTCCGATTCGGGCGAGGTGAACAGTACCCGGCCTTCGGCAATCGTCACCCCTGTGCGCGCCCAGCGTTGTTGCGGGGTGCGGCCCGGGTAAGCGGAAAACTGTACCGCCATCAGCATCACGCCATCGCCCCGATAGGGGTCGTTGGTGCGCGAGTACTTGTAACCCCATAACAGCGATCGGGTAGCCAGGTCGACCGCCACCACAGCCCCCACGCCGGTCGGACAAACCAGAATGCCGTCAGCATAGGATGGTGTCAGGCCGGCGGTGCGCCGGGTGCGGTCGGCCGACAGCTCGTGGTCGGTGTAAGCCAGCGTCTGCCTCCACACAAGCCGTTCGGCGCCAGGCCCCTTGCGCGGATCAGGGTCGATGGCCAGCAACTGCACCGCGTTATGGCCGCTTCTTTCGGCCAGCACGAACAACTGGCCCATCACCGGCAGCGGCGGACCCAAAAAGCAACTTCCCGCCAGCGGCAAGGCGAATTGATCGTTCGGGCCGCCCAGCTGCCATACCATCTTGCCGGTGGCTGCGTCGATCGCCGCCAGGCGGTTGGTTACGTCTGCCGAGGCGTTGACCACCTGGCCGTTGATCACGACCATGCGTTTGGGGTAAGCACCCTCTGTTGTGGCCAGGCCGTCGTCTTCAATACTGTACACCAGCCGGCCATCGCTGCTGATGACGCCGGCCGTCATGTCGCCGAATACGCGCCGCATCAAAGCTGTGGCCAGTGTGCCGGCGGTGTTGCCGTCAAAAGTTCGCGTGCGAAGCTCTCCCAACCGTTCTGGCTGCCGCAGCAATGTCTCGATGGCCCGCAGGTCCCCGGCGGAACTTGCCGTCAACGAATTCCACGGCCCTTCGCTGGCTACCTCCCACAGCAGCTTTCCGGTTTCGGCGTCCACCGCGATTAGCCCACGCCATGTGCGAGCTACAATCGTCCCGTCAACGGCGATCGGATGTGCACTGGCCAGCAGGGCGTCGTACGCCTGGCTGCGAACCGATTGCAGCTGAGCAACCACCCGATCGACGTTCGGATACTCGCTGAAAGCCTGCCAGCGGACATTCATCAGCGGCGCACTTCCGACATTGGCTGCGTTGCGGGTGCTGTCGCCGCCAAGCAACAGCCAGCGGTCGTCGGAAAGTGCCTCCGCAGGACGGCCCCGCGCAAAAAGCCCTTCCAACCAGGCTACTGCCTGGGCATCGTCGCGAAACCAGTTGACCATCTTTCCGCCGATTTCCAGCGGGGCGCCTTTGTACCGCTGGCGCAGTTCCGCCAGCACAGGGATGGCCTTCTCTGCCAGGTCTGCGTCGATGTAACAGCGCGCCAAAAGCAGTCCCAAGGCGGGCTGGAATGCCTCGGCTGCTTCGGGCCACTGCGCCAGCCGCTGGAACACCAGCGCGGCGGCCATGGGCCGTCCCCGGTCGAAATGATGCAGCCCCAATAAGAAAGCAGCCTCTTTTCCGGCTGCGGTGTGGAAGTAGTTCCACGAGACCTCGGCCAGTCTTTCGATGTCGCCGGTCGATCTGGCCTCCTCCAGCTGGTGCCGCGCCTCGGCGCCGAACTGAGTCTCGTAGATTTGCAGTGCTTCGCGCGGCAATCGGCCCAACATCTGCTGCACTTCAGCCTTCAGACTGCGCAACTCGGTCGAAGCTGTTTGCGGCCGGAAGAACCAGTCCTCGGCGCTGCGGTCTTCGTCGGATGAAATCTTGCTCTTCCGCTGAAGGACGTTTTGCAACAAGCCAATGGCGTCGGAGTAGCGTTGGTCTTCCAATAGCTTTCGGGCCAGATTCATTTGCTGGATGATTTCTCGCGGCGGAGTCGGCAAGCGGTCCTCAGTCGTATCGACCGAAGAAGCAAGCCCGACGTTTGTCTCGGCCTTAGCTTGCACGGCGATTACGCCATCTTGCTGCAAGAGCACTTGCTGAGCGAAAACGCCGCCACTGCTAATCAGCCATGCTGCACAGGCCAGAAGTGCCAGCGGCAACAGCCTGCCTGCTCGGTTGATGGTTATCGATTCCATCCCCTTGCTCCTGGATGGCGTTGTGCTGCCGGGCGTCGCTTGCAGTTTGCTGTCCGAACCCTGGTAACTCATCGCCGGTGGCGCCCGACGTATGTCCGACCCTGTTTCTACCGCTCCGTATGCCAGGTACATGCTCGGAACGCCTTTCGGGTTGTCATCGGCACGCCCAACTGTTCGCCGACGCCGACTTACAACGGCTTACCTACAGTTGTAGTCATTTTATCTTTTTTGTCAACTACGATTGTAGGCGGCAAAGCGAAAAATTTGTATTTGCCGAGGCCAATGAATTGACGATACAACCCGTTATGGGGGCATTTGGCCTCTGAGCAGGGCATACCACTGTTGTCCGGAATGATGATCTTTGCCTCGATAAGCGCGGTGTTGGGTTTGATTGCAGCACCGCCGTTTGGCAATGGTGGAGACAGCCAGCAAAAGTTGACAAACAACGCAGTGCAATTGGCAGAACTAAAAAAACCAGAAAAATCGTTATCCGGCGGCGCAGACGGCTTGCATTTTTCCGGGGAGATACTTAAATCATTGCGTCTGCGTACTTGGAGGTAGCTATTTTACTTATTGTGGATGTATCGTTTTTCACCAAATGGAGGAATGCCGATCATGGCCAAAGCACCTGGCAAGAAACCGCCGAGCAAGACCGAGATCACCAAGAACATCGCCGATGCCACCGGGTTGACCAAAAAGCAGGTGACGGCGGTGCTGGAGGCCCTGACCGAGGAGATTCGCCGAAGCCTCGGTGCTCGTGGCCCCGGAGTGTTCGCCCTGCCCGGGCTGGTGAAGATCGAAAAACGAAAGATCCCGGCTCAGCCCCCCCGCAAAGGTGTACAGGTCCGCAACCCGCGAACCGGCGAAGTGACCATCAAGGACATTCCCGCCAAGCCGCCGTCAGTCAAGGTCAAGGTTCGACCGCTGAAGGGCCTCAAGGCTATGGTCATGTGAGCTGGCCGCATCGGTTTGCTGGTCGGCTTCGGGGCAGATGGCACGCCAAGCCGGCACGTATGCGCTGGCCGATGGCCAGTGGCCGGCGCGCCGGGCAGCTGGGCCGACAGATCGACAGATCAGGTGGGCTACTGGGGGTGAATCGGCTCGGCCACGACTGTGTGTGTTTTCTCAGCGAGAGTGGCCGTCCCGCAGAGCGCTTCCGAGCGACGGCGACTGCGCCGCGCAGCCAACTGCGCCGGCTCGACGAAGCAGTCGTGCCCGGCTGATCCGACCGCATTGCTGCTGTACAGCATCAGCATGGCCGCTGTTAAGCATCTGCTGTCTTCTGCTGCAAACGCTCGAAGTTTGTTGCCATCGGTGCTGTGGTTAAGCGCTGGCTGAAAGGCAGGGCCGTGCGGGTGCCGCCTGCGCCTTGGCGCGCACCGGCAGCGGTTTCATGCCTGTGATCTTGGTCGGGATGGCCAGAAATCGATCTGCCGAGGCGACCATCAGCGTGCTGAAATCCGGCCCGCCGAAGCAGCAGTTGGCCGCAAAGACATCGATGGTGCCCAGTGGCTGGCCGTGCTTGTCGAAGACCTTGATGCCTGCCTTGCCGCAGCAGACGTACAGGTTATCGTGCTCGTCCAGGGTCAGTCCGTCCGGATTGGCGCCTAGCCGGTCGATCCACAGCCGCTCGTTGGCCAACTGGCCCGGTCCGAGCACGTCGTAGCGGAATATACGCTGTCCCCGGGCATCGGCTACGTACAGCGTTCGGTCGTCGGCCGACAGCAGCACCCCATTGGGCTTGAAGCAAACCGTGGAGACGCGACTGACTCGCCCATCGGCCGAGCAGTAATACACGTCTTGTTTCATAACCGTCGGCTGACCGCGATGCTGGTAATTGGGGTCGGAAAAATAAAAGCCGTCGTGTAAATCTATCGCCAGGTCGTTTGGCTCGTTGAAGTGCTGACCGTCGATCTGGCTACAGAGGACCCGTTTTTGTTTGGTGCGCACGTCGATGGCCACGACGCGGTACGCGGCACCCTCGCACACGTAAAGCTCGCCTCGGGTGTTGAGCATCATTCCGTTAGCGTCGGTGCTGTCGTTGACGAAAAGCACCGGCGGCTGCCCCGGAACGTAGTAGTAGATCGAGTCGTGCTGACCATCTGAAAAATAGACATTGCCATGCTCGTCGGCGGCCGGGCCTTCGGTAAACCCATAGCCGGCGCCTATCACTTTCGGTTCGGCACCAGGAAATAGGATGTCGTCGATTGACATAGGCTTACACCCTGCGATTGCGCGAAAACGGGTCGAGTTGTTGGTTTCTCCAGCGGCTTGATCGGCTGGCACACAGTGTCCGATAATGGTGCTAGTCATAAATCATAGTCTCGGCCACTTCCTCAGCAAAGCCGACCGGCTACACGGTGAACCGATGGGCAACAAGCGTGGTGTGTTTTCGCTGATTGCCGCCGTGTTGTGCGCGGCCGTCTGTTGGCATGCGGAACCACCTGGGCAGAAGGTTTCCGCCGTCGCGGCGGAGAAAACTTTAGTTAGTCCGCTCGACCAGGCCGAGAAACTCTCAGTCACTTCGGCCGCTGAGACCGCTAAAATCCTAGTTCCGCAAATCGAGGAACCCTGGTGGACGATCGCCGGCAATCCCGACCTGGGAAAATGGAACTCGGAGAAACAACAGCCGGTCGATTTCGCCATCTGGCAAGCATCCGACGGAACCTGGCAGCTCTGGTCGTGTATCCGCCACACGAACTGCGGCGGCAACACGCGACTGTTCTACCGCTGGGAAGGCAGAAGGCTGACCGATCCGGATTGGAAGCCGATCGGAATCGCCATGACGGCCGATGAGAAATACGGCGAAGCACCCGGCGGCCTGCAAGCTCCCTTCGTTCTGCGTCTGGACGACACGTACTGGATGTTCTACGGCAATTGGCACGGCATCTGTCTGGCGCGCAGCCGCGATGGCAAGACCTTCCAGCGAGTGCTGGATGACAAAGGAAGCTCGCAGCTTTTTACCGAAGATACGCCCACGATGCGGGCCAACACCCGCGATCCAATGGTCCTGCCCGTGGGCGATAAGCTCTACTGCTACTACACCGCTTATCCGAACCAGCAGGGAGCAGTGTATTGCCGCATCGGGCAGCGCGGCGGCACGGGCGACAAGCTTGCCCAGTGGGGACCGTCGAAAATAGTGGCCTTTGGCGGCCAGGCCGGCAGCGGCCCGTACTCGGCCGAGTGCCCCTTCGTGGCGGCACGTTTCGGATGGTACTATCTGTTTCGTACTCAGCGCTACGGCCGGAACGCGCAAAGCCTGGTTTACCGCTCCAAATCGCCATTGGATTTCGGCGTAAACGACGACCGTTATCTTGTCGCCAGCTTGCCGGTGGCCGCCCCGGAAATCATCCAGCACGAAGGCCAGGATTACATCGCCGCTTTGCTGCCGTCGCTCAAGGGTATCCAGGTAGCACGGCTGAAGTGGGTTCCGCCGCAGGAAACTCCACAACGGCACCGTTGATATCTCCAGTAACGCGCCTAATATCTACGGTGAGGCGCCGCTAGCGAGACGCCTCGAGAAAGCAGCGCGACGCGAGCGTCAGCGGCTGCTTTCGAGCGGAGTGTGAACCGCTAGATCGCTCCGCCCGGCTCGCAAGAGAGGAAACCGATGCGCTGCTGCTGCTACCCGCTGAGCCATTGGTCTCGGTGCGCATCGACAAACTGGTCGTCGGTCAGCTCGGGGTACTGGCGGCAAACACGGTCGATTTCGGCATCCTGTCCCGGGCTAAGAGTTTCGTGCGGATCAAGGCACCATGTGCCTTCCAATAGTCCTCGGCGGCGCAACACTTCGTGGATTCCCGGTATGCAACCGGCGAACTGGTTGGCCGCGTCGAAGATGGCGGCATTGGCGTCGGTCAAGGCCACCGCGGTGTGCAGCAGCTCTATGGGAACCGCGCCGCCGGCGTGGGCGACGGCATGGCATTGCTCGAGCAGATCCACGGCCTTGTTGGTCCACACGGCCCATTGGCCCAGCAAACCGCCCACAATCCGCAACTCGACAAGCGAGTCGTCAGGGCGTCTGAAACGATACGGCGTCAGCAAGTCCAGCACGATGTTGTCGTCGTTCCCGGTGTAAAGGGCCACGTCGGTGCGGCCGGCCTCGGCCATGGCCCGGACCACATCCAGGGTCTGATAGCGGTTGAACGGGGCGATCTTGATGGCCACAAGCGAGTCTAGCTCGGCCAGTCGCCTCCAAAAGTTGTAGGAAAGAAGTCGGCCGCCAACGGCCGGTTGCAAATAGAATCCCACTACCGGGATGATTTCTCCTACGGCGCGGCAATGGGCGATCAGCGCCGCGTCGTCCGCGTCGCGCATCGCCGCCAGGCTCAACAAACCGGCGTGAAACCGGAAGCCACGGGCGGTTTCTGCTTCGCGGGTGGCCTGCTCGGTACGTCCGCATATCCCTGCTATTCGCACCAACGGCTCGTTCCGCTGGGCGTCGAGCCGGTCGAACTCCTCGGCTGCCAAAGCGAGCACTGGTTCAAACAGGCCGAATTTGGGGTCACGGATAACAAATTGTGTGGTGTGGACTCCCACCGCAATGCCGCCGGCGCCAGCCGCCGAGTAATATCGCCACAACGCTCGCTGCCGCCGCTCGTCGAGTTTTCCCGATCGAGTAGTAGCCAACGGGCTGGCGGGAATCACTATTCCGCGCTGCAATATGCCACGCACTTTTGTATCAAGTACCGCCGCCATGGTCCGTCTCCGCCTGTGCGTTGTTTAGTTTCTGCGCCTATGCGTATATGCCTCTATGCTCTAATGCCAGCAATCACCTGCCGGACGGCACGGCGCCTGGCTACAGATGGGCCCCGCCACTTGCAAAAATTGTAAACGCGCCGCAAGGGTGCGTCTGCATACCGAATAATTTATTGACGTTCGCAATACGTGCTGAGACGGAACACTAGGGAAGCGCTTGTTTCAAGCCGTCACTACGTTTCGCAAAGATCAACAATGCCAGAGAGAGTGTCCGTTCCTGGATGTTTGGATAAGAGACACTCAAAAGATGCCTGCAATATCAAAACTTCCCGTCGCGGGTTTCGAAATGCGTGGGCTTGCCCAGCGTCGGGCCATCGCGAAGTAGCCAGTCGGCAATCCACGACATCAACTTTTCTTCAGACACTTCGGGCCTTCCGAACAGCTCGTATGCGCGCTGGGCGTTGCTCAGCAGTGCGTCGCCGGCCTCGCTGCCGCGGAAGCACGGCGGACGGCCCAATAACCGGCCTAGTTCCTCGGCCACCCGGCGCACCGAAAGTATTTGCGTCCCGGCCACGTTGATCACAAACGGCGGACTGGCCACGTGGTCGAAACAACGCAGCGTCATGGCGTTGCTGTCGCCTTGCCAGATGGCGTTGAAGTATCCCATTGCCAGATCGATCGGCTGGCCCGCCAGAATCTTCTGAGCCAGATCGACCATGATGCCGTAGCGCATTTCGTGGGCGTAGTTCAGACGCACCAGTGCCACGGGCGTGCCGTGGCGCTGGCTGAAGTAACTGAAAATGCGCTCCCGACCCAGGCAACTCATCGCGTAGTCGCCTATCGGCCCGGGCAGATCGCTTTCTACCGAGCCGCCGCTGGAAGGCGGCACCAACGGATACACATTTCCGGTGGAATAAGCCACGATGCGGCTGCCGAGGTACCGCTGGCAAACCATGCCCGGCAAATAGCAGTTCATCGCCCAGGTCAGCGCCTCCTGCCCGGTCGAGCCGAACTTCATCGCGGCCAGGTAAAGGACATTTGGGGCTTCGGGCAGCGCGGCAAGCTGTGCCGGATCGAGTAGATCGCAACGGATCGGTTCGATGCCGTGCGCGGCAAGCCACTGGGGCAACTGGGGATTGGTGAATCGGGCGACGCCAAATATGCGGCGCTGTTTGCCTGCTTGATCGCTCGCCCTGCGTGCCATCTGCGCCAAACTCGGCCCGATCTTCCCGCCCACGCCAAGGACGATGATGTCGCCATCCAGCCGCGCCATCGTATCAACCACCCCCTGCGTGGGGCGGCTGAGAAGTTCCTCCAACTGCTCCACGTCCGCAATGCTTGTCAGTTGTTCCAGTGCGGTCATTTGTTGGTCCTGCAATTCAATGGGGTGTTACCTACGCCTGCCCAGGCAGCAACAGCTACGGTCCGCGCATATTTTGCGGGTTGCCAACAACGAACGCACCTCTTATATGTTGATACGCCACTGCGGGCAAGGGCCGCAAGAAAGTTGGCGGTAGATTGTACACGCGCTTCAGAGGCACACTTCGCGCAGCGAAGCGCCACAACGCGCGTAAGGGAAGCGCCACAACGCGCGTAAAGGAACGCGCCCAAAAGTCACTGCACGGGAATCCCGCTGGTAACGTAGGGGCGGCGGTGGAATCGAAGTTCAGGATGCCGCGCGCTTTGCCATGTCCAAGCCGGCCTCCAACTCGAAATCTTCGGCATGCGGCAGCTTGATCGTATGCGGGGACGAATCGCGCCGTTGTGGCACGATTCCCCGCGCGGTCGTGGACAGAAAGCGATAGAACTCGGCAGCCGGGCCGTAATTGAACTCCGTCCGCAGGCGCTCGAGAATCTCACCCCAGGGCAGACCGCTGCGATAGATGACTCGATACGCTGCTTTCAGGCGGGCGATGGTCTGGGCGTCGAAGCCCGCCCGACGCAGACCAATCGTATTCAGGCCCACCACGTAGCTGCTCAGCCCGTCAACTGTAACAAACGGGGGCACGTCTTTGTTTATGTGTGCCTGACCGCCCACCATCGCCAAAGTTCCGATGCGGCAGAACTGGTGGACTGCCACAGCGCCGGAAACGTAAGCGCGATCTTCGACAACTACATGTCCGGCAAGCATCACATTGTTCACAATGATAGTGTTGTTTCCCACTTGGCAGTCATGGGCGATGTGCGCGTTGCACATCAGCAGATTGTTGTCGCCGATGAGTGTGGCCCGCTCGGGCTGCAAAGCCCGGTGGATCGTAACGTTCTCTCGGATCACGTTCCCCGATCCGATTATCACTCGGCCCGGCTTGGCGGGCATGTGGACGTGCTGCGGCGGGCCACCGATCACCGCACCCTCGAAAATGTGGTTGTTCCTGCCAAGGACGACCCCCGATTTGACAACGACGCCGGCATCCAAAATGCAGCCGGCGCCGATAGTTACGTCGTCTTCGACGATGCACAGTGGACCTATACGCACGTCGGCATCGATCTGCGCCCTGGGGCTGACCAAGGCAGAAGGGTGAATCGCCACTGGACAAGCTCCTTAAGAGATAATGGCCAGCGATGACGCTAACCATTACAGATTTATCGGCTATACAAGTGGCCGTTGTAAGATGGAACGTGACGGTCAGCCGAACTTGACCAGCTTTGCCCAATTGACCAGTCACGTCGGCTTATCTGGTCGCAAACTGAATAGATCCACATAATTGCGAAAGTGGTGAAAGTGTACGGAATATCTTCGTTTTCCGGGTTGCCAGTAGTCCGACCACTTCCGGTATTTTGTGGTCTTATCTAGTGCTGCCCGCAACCGGCCTAAATGAGGGAGCCTTGCCCGCTTTCACGCGCCGAATTGAGGCGCTTTTCCCATGAAAAAGCCGCGGTGGGTTGAACACGCTGAACTCAACGCTTGCTGATCCGCATGAAGGCTTCGGTCTGCTGGCGGATCGCCCGCTCGGTCGGCAGCCGCTCCATCGAGCTTGCCCCGTAGAAACCGTCCACATCGCGGCAGTTTTGCAGGATGAACTGGGCGTCTTCAGGCTCTGCAATTGGACCGCCGTGACAGAGCACAATCACGTCGCTGCGCACCTTTTTGGCAGCAGCGGTCATTTCGTCTATTAGCTCTACGCATTGCTGGAGCGTTTTGGCGGTTTTTGCGCCGATGGAGCCGGAAGTCGTCAAGCCCATGTGGCACACCAGGATGTCGGCTCCGGCGGCGGTCATCTGTGCCGCCTCGTCGGGATTGAAAGCGTAAGGGGTGGTAAGCAAGTCCAGCTCGTGGGCAAGCCGGATCATCTCCACCTCTTTGTAATAACCGAAGCCGGTCTCTTCCAGATTGGCGCGAAAAGTGCCGTCGAACAAACCGACCGTGGGAAAGTTCTGAACCCCGGCAAACCCCATTTCCTTTATCTGGCGAAGAAAGCGGTCCATCAACCGCATGGGATCGGTTGCGCAGACGCCTGCCAGCACAGGGGTCCGCTTCACGACTGGCAGTACTTCGGCGGCCATCTGCATCACGATGGCGTTAGCGTCGCCGTAGGGGAGCAATCCGGCCAGCGAGCCGTGACCCGCCATGCGGAATCGCCCCGAGTTGTAGATCACAATCAGGTCGATTCCGCCGGCCTCTTCGAACTTGGCGCTGATGCCGGTACCGGCCCCGCCGCCGATGATCGGTTTGCCGGCAGCGATTTTGGCACGAAAGCGGGCTAGGATTTGGCTGCGTGACTCGGGCATGGTGCATTCCTTCCCATAAGCTCCAGCAACACTTCTGCACAGCGGCGTGCAAAAGCTGCGTCGTTGATGTTACATTGCATTTCGATTACTGGAATGTCGCTGCGCAGGTGGCTTTTGAGCGACTCGAACAACGCGCGGTCGGCCTCGGGCCACCAGAACGGCCCGCCTGGAGAGTCGATCATACTCAGCCCGCCCAAGGGCAGCAGCACTGCCACCGGCCCTGTGCTGCGGTTTATCTTTTCGGCGATGATGCGGCCCAGTTGCTCGTTTTCCTCGGGCGTGGTGCGCATTAGGGTTATGTTCGGGTTGTGCTGGTAGAAACGGCGTCCTGCGAAGCGTGCCGGAACGGTCTGCGGCGCCCAGAAGTTGACCATGTCGAGGCAGCCGGGCACTATGATGGCCGGCACACCGGCAGTGGCTGCCGCTTCCAGCCGATTAGAACCGGCCGAAAGCACCCCGCCAACAAGCTCATCGGCCCATTCGGTGGTCGTTATATCCAGCACACCCACGAACATTCCGGCGGCGATGAGATTCTCCATCGTCCGCCCGCCTGTGCCGGTGGCGTGGAACACCAGCACCTCGTAACCGAACTGTTCCAGCACGGCCTTTGCTGTTTCCACGCAGGCGGTGGTGTTGCCGAACATGGTGGCGGCCACCAGGGGACGGTCGTCGCCGGAGGGCACCGTGGTTTCGACCATACCGCAGATGGCACTGGCTGCCCGAGCAAATACGCCACGGCTGATACGGTTTAGGCCCGCGACATCTACTATTGCGGGAATCATCACGATGTCGTGTACGCCCACGTAGCCCGACACGTCGCCGCCGGCCACGGTGGAAACCATCACCTTCGGCACCCCCAGCGGCAAGGCCCGCATCGCTGCACAAGCTACCGAGGTTCCCCCGCCGCCGCCCAAGGCCATGATGCCGTCGAAGCGGCCCGCAGCGTACAACTCCGGTACCAGTTTTTCCACACCGCGGCTCATGGCCGCCATGGCCGCGCCGCGATCGCGTTGCTGGACCAGCAGGTCGATGTCAGCTCCGGCAGCAGCGGCAACCTGTCGGCGGGAAACATCGGGCGGATAGTAAGGCGGCCCCAGCACGCCTGCATCGATCGTCAACACCTTATGACCGCGTGCCTCGATGCACTGTTTGACGAAGGCATACTCTGGGCCTTTGGTATCCAGCGCTCCCAGCAAGGCCACTGTTTTTTGCACGGCGGAAGCCCTTTCTGAGTGAGCCTGCTATAGACGCCTAGCAAACAGGGCGCGGCGGAAATCCCGCCAGGCGTGTCGCCCACTTAACCAAGCGGCCATCGGCCGAAACCAAATGGTGGTAATAGATGTGCAACCTTCCAGCAGACGGCGGCACGTGCTCCGATCGCGTCCGTTAGCGCTGTGGACGACCACGACAGAGCGTCTCCCTCCACGTCTCCCTCCCGGACGCACGACAACATGCGCGCACCGCCCACGGTGCAACGAAATTCTGGAAACGAACGGCTCTATTGTCGCCCAATGGTTTATCACAGTCCCGCCAGCGGCACAAGCACCGTGCAGGGCAAAGCCGTGCGCAAAAAGGGCGGGGAGCGAAAAAAGGGCCTGGCAGTTACTGCTCGGCACATGTCCGATTCAGATGGGCCATCCGCAGCCGCAAATGCGGCTGATGGTGCAGCAGGTTGGCGATGCCGCGCCAATCGAGCCGTTCGGGACCCAGGGCTTCGAAGATCACTTCTGCGTTGTCATAGTCTTCTTCGTTGTCCAGACGCAGGCGGACATCTTCTCGGTCCAACTCCGGCGGTGCGGGGATCAACCGCAACTTGAACTTGTCGGCCTGACAAACAAACCCTAGCGTTACGTCGTCGCGCTGCGACTGTTCCAACGGCAGGCGGGCCAGCTTTCGCACCGCCGCGCTGCGGAACCACTCGGCGAACATGCCCACCGGAGAGCCGATGGCCGGTTTGCCGTCGCGCGAGCAATAGCAGGCGTAGTCGCACTCCTCCTCGCTTTCCACGGCGTTGACCAGCCGATCGATCAACACGGGATCGACAAACGGATTATCGCCTCGCACACGCACCACATGCTCGGCGGGAAACTCCTCCAGCGCCTTCAGCAAGCGTTCCAACGCAGTCGGCTCGGAGCGCACCAGCACTGGGATATCGCGCGGCACCAACTTGACCAGTCGCTGGTGCTCGGGGGTATCGCGGGCAAGTACGATCACGCCGCTTAGCCGGGTGCTTTCGGTTACTCGGCGGGCTATCCATTCCAGTAAAGCTCGGCCTCCCAACTTGCGGCACAGACTGCTGGCCAGACGCGGCGAACCGCAACACGCCTGCACGACTCCTAGTGTGTGGAGCATCCGCTGACTCCTTGCTCGAATCCGTCCGCCGGCCGCGAGCGGCCTGCCGCGGCAAAGTGATTGTCGAAGACTCCCTTCGTCGGCCTGTGCTGTCAGACAAGTTGTAGCAACTGCGATGGCCGATTCCGTCCGTCTGCTAGCGCCCTTGGCTGGAGTGCCAGACGTACCGTCGCTACCCAGTGGCTTAGTCAATCTAGCACCTCGGCAGCACGGCAGTCAAGTAACCGCGTCGCGCGTTTTTTGTTCGAGCGTTGCAAGCATCTTCCTGGCCGAAGACCACCAACAACGCAGAAAGCCAGCGGCATTTTCGGCAGCCGACGCTCAGCAGCCAGAAGCTAGTTGTTTTCCAATTCTGCAAGCGCTTGCCGGCATTTTTCCCGATACTCGTCCTGCTCGCCGCGCACGCTGGCGCCGGCGGCGCCGTTTTGCCACGCAGCTTTCGCTTCGTCTATCCGCCCGAGGGCCGCCAGGGCCTTTCCGCGCCAATACAGGGCGGGAGCTTCCACCGGCTTATTGGACCGCCCTACGTTCAGGTTCGGCGGATAGGTTAGCGCCGCCTCGAAATGGCGCAACGCGCTGCCAGCATCGCCGGCTTGGAGCAACTGACGGCCGCGCAGGATGTGTGCTCGGTTGAACAGCCGCCAGGTGATGTCTTGCCCTTCCCAGTTGACGAAGTACGGCGTGGTACTCAGCAAGCGGATGCAATCCTCGTACCGTTGCTCGTCCAGCAGAGCCTGAGCTAGCATGATGGTGATTTCCGCCCGACGCGGAGAACTCAACGGCATGGCGGTCATCTGTTGGATGGCCTCTGCGCGGCGTCCGGCAGCGATGAGTATCTCGGCCAGATCGCGGTAGAGGGTCTGGTCGTCGGCTTTGGCCTCGATCGCTTTGCGATAGAACTTCTCCGCCGCAGCCAGATCATTGCGTGCCGCCGCGGCCAGTCCCAGGTTCCGCCAGCCGATGCTGAGGTTGGGCGCCAAACGCACGGCCTCTTGCCAACAGGCGACGGCCTCGTCAATCCGCCCCAACGCAGCCAGCAGACAACCCAGTTGCAAATGTGCCTGGGCATCGGCCGGGTTGGTCGCCACGGCATATCGCAGTATTTCTACTTCCTCGGTGCGCGAAGCGAACCTGCGCGGCTGCGTGGTGGCGGCGGCCAGTTGGAGCCATCGGCGTGCCGTGGGCTGGTCGCCCCGTTGTGCGGCATACCATGCCAGATGATACAGCGGCATGAAGCCGAGCCGCTGTCTTGGTACGCCCTGCACACAAACGGCCTCTGCGATCCGGGCTGCCTCCTCCCACAGGCCCATTTCGGCAAACATCAGGCTGGCTTCCAGGGCCTCGAAGTCAACTTCGCCGAGAAATCCCCGGGCTTGCTCGGCGAACTGGGCCATGGCAGATGGGTCGTGCAGCGCCAGAACCGCTCGCGGCACCAGGGCCGTGGGGCGTTCGGTCGATTGTTGCCGGGCGATGAACCACGCCTGATCTTTGTCGCCAGCAGCCCAGTGGGCGATGGTCAGGCGATCAAGCGCCACGGGATCGGTGGGGTTTGTTGCCACAGCCTTCTTGAAACCTTCGATCGCCAGCTCTTTGTTGCCCAGCCGCATGGCCGCCCGACCAGCCAGATCGTGTCCCAGCAAGGCCGCGTCTGGGCGATCGGCGGCTTTGGCGGCACAGCGGAGCGCTTCGTCGAACTGGCCAAGCCGGAAGTGGCATGCGCCCAGATAGAACCACGACAACCCGGCACTGGCATCCAAGCTGGTTGCTTGTTTGAGTCGCTGGGCGGCCGGAGCATACAAGCCAGCCTCGAAATCCAGCACGGCCAGACCGTGCAAAGAAGCGACATGTTTTGGATCGCGGCCCAGCGCTTTCAGATAGTATCGCCTTGCAGCCAGCCGGTCGGTGGCCAGATCGAGCTTTCGCGCTTTTGCGTAAAGTTCGTCGGCGGTCTGCTGCTCGTCGGGTTTTTCCAGAAAAGTGGCCGGATCAGGTGGTTCGACTTTGGCAATCTCCAGCGGCGAAGTGTAGCTCGCCAGAATCCGTCCATCTTTGGCGGCCACGGCTATTTCCACCGGCAGTGCAGGGTTTTCGGCCAGGCTGAGCACAGCGGGCGTATCTGGCGTAAGGTTCAACCGCTTGTGGAGCAACACCTGGCCTTTGCGCGAAAGCGTGCAGAGGGCATCGGCAAACACAGCCGTTGCCAGCAGCCGCACTTCCAGCCGGTCCGCACGGCGCAACACGTTCAGGGCCACGTCCCGCGTGGCGTACTCGAAGCCATCGCCCAGCCCGTGCACCGGATACCACCACTCTTGCCAGGCCACGCGACCACGGGGGCCAAGCATGCCGTAATCGGACTGCGTGGGCAGGGGGCCGCTTTGCACTTCGATGTACGGCCCATCTTCGTCGGTAAGGTTCTGCTGGGCCACTTTGCCGAAGTCCCATTCGCCCCACGTCCAAGCCTTCTTTCCCGGCAAGCTGCGGTGATCGGCCCATTGCACCACGCCCCGATCGGCGTCCACGTCGTAAGCGCCGAAGAAGTCGTGCGTACACTGCACAGCGAACACCGAAGCATAGGTTTCGTAGTTCTTCAGCCACGACAGATCGCGGCCCTCGTGGATCGGCCAGCGGAAGAACTCTCGGCCGAAATGGTCGGTGCCCAGGCTCATGGGAAAGATGAACCGCGTACCGGGCCGGTTGGGAAAGGCCGTGCAGTTCCAGAAGTAATACGGATGCGAGCCGTCGGTCGGGTTGTACAGGCTGATACGCTCATCGAGATACTTTCGTCCCGGGTGGAGCGTTACACGAACGGTCCACCGGGTGCGGAAAATCTGCTCGCAGTTGGAGATTTCCAGGTAGCAAGAGCCATCGGGATTACGACCCGTCAGCGCGTTGACCGGCGAGAGCACCGTTACGGTATGTCCGTGCGGGCCGGAGTTCCATTCTACGCCGCCGGATATCCACGCCCCGCGCATGGCGATCATTCCGGGCTTTATAACCCGGTTCAGATGGAACATCTCCTGGTTCCGGGTCTTGTCGAGCACCGAGTGCAACCGCCCGCCCAACTCGGGCAGGCACACTACGCGGAGATACTCGTTTTCCATAAACAGCGCTTTGTACTGGCGATCTACCGGTTTGCCGCGCAGCAGGTGATCCTGCATCACGTAGGGATAGACGATCGCTCCGCGGACGGTAGTCGAAAGCTTCGCGCCGGTCTCCAAGGCCCAGAACTTAGGGTTGATGTCCTCTTCCCACGGGTAGGTGGGAATAGTCAGAGTTCCTTCCCAAACGCGCACCGGCGTTTGCTGCTGGCTTGCAGCGGTTGCGGCCGGCAGCAGGCCGAAACTGCCGGAGCAAAGTGCTGCCCAAGTCCAGCAGATCAGCAGTGCTAACCAGTTGATTGGCCACCGGCGCAGAAAGTCGGTCCGAAACATGGTCGGTCCTCCCGCTATGGAACTACTATTCTGATGTGGCCTGCGGCCGCAACCAACCGGATGTGATGGAGGGACGCGCTGCGGTCGCGTCCGTAGTGTTTCCGGGTTGGTGATGCAATCCCCAGCCCCAGTCCGGCCACGACGGAGCGTCCCGCTGTACACAACAGCCATCACAGTCGCTCCAGATCACCCACGACGGAGCGCGGCGCTCCAAATTGCCTTATAAAAGCCCGCACTGGGTGTATCTTGCACCATGCAAGAGAAGCAATGCAACTACCGCCGCGCGAAATTCAACTACCGCCGCGCCGAAGCCAACCACCGCTGCGATAACGACTGTTGCCCGCGCGGAGTGTGATCGCGTGATGAAATAACGAGCTTTTCCGGGGCCGTGCTCGGCGGCGCCCGCTGCCGGATTGTTGGAACTTGCAAGACTGCTGTCGCGATGGCGCATCAGAACGTTTCCCCATGGCGCAACAGTGTGATTCGATAAGAAGTTTCGCAGCAAGCATCGCATTCCAAAGCTTTTGATGATGATGTATCATTACGGTGCTGCCGCGGGCGTGTTTTCAAGACGCTCGGCCATGACAATCCTGCCTCCACTTTGACCAGGTGGTTCGATCCTCACACCCATGCGAAAGGGCACAGATGATGGCGCGATCATTGGCTGTCGTAGAGGTCGTTGTTGTTGTGACGGTTGGCTTGCCAGTTTTGTGGTGTTGTCCCATTTTGCTGTCGGCCGAGAGCGTAATCGCCCCGGGCGCAAAACTAGAGAAGCTGGCCGACGGGTTCAAGTTCACCGAAGGTCCGGCGGCTGATGCCGAGGGCAACGTGCTGTTTACCGATCAGCCGAACGACCGCATCCTCAAATGGAGCGTGGACGGGAAGCTTTCGACGTTCCTGGAGCCGGCCGGCCGTTCCAACGGGCTGTGCTTCGACCGGCAGGGCAATCTGTGGGCGTGCGCCGACGAGCGCAATGAGCTTTGGGTGATCGACCGATGGGGCAAGCATACCGTGGTGGTCAAGGACTTCGAGGGCAAGCTGCTCAACGGCCCTAACGACGTCTGGGTAGCGCCCAGCGGCGGCGTGTACTTCACCGACCCGTTCTACAAACGCCCGTATTGGAAACGCGGTCCCAAAGAGCAGCCCGTCGAAGGCGTGTACTATCTATCGCCCGATCGCAAGACGTTGCGGCGGGTGATCGACGACCTTCAGCAGCCCAACGGGATCATCGGCACAGCCGACGGGAAGACGCTGTACGTGGCCGACATCCGCGCCGGCAGAACATACGCCTACGACATTCAAGACGAGGGCACGCTGGCCAACAAGCGGTTGTTCTGCCAGTTAGGCTCCGACGGCATGACCATCGACAATGAGGGGAACGTGTATCTGACCGGCAAAGGCGTTTCGGTATTCGATTCGACTGGCAAGAAAATCGAGCACATAGACGTGCCCGAGCCTTGGACGGCCAATGTGTGCTTCGGCGGCAAGGATGGCCATTTGCTGTTCATCACGGCCTCGAAGGCGGTGTATGGACTGAAGATGCGCGTCAAAGGCGTCGGAAGCCAGTGAGCAGCAGCCATGTGCGGAGCAACGGCCCGCCGACTGCGTTCAACAGACTATACCTGTGTTCACATTTGTTTAGAGGTGGCTTAACGCCCACGTATTCGGTGGGCGCGAAGGCAGCGCCGTGTTCACCGATAAGTACAAAAGACCATGACACGCCTTATGCTTCGGAGGACAGGGTACGTATTGCTGGTTTGCTTCTGGCAGTCGGCATTTGCGGCCGAGACACCGGATCGTGTGATCCGTCTGCCGGATGGCTCAGTGCGCGTCCACCCGATCCCCGTGCCCGAGGAACTCCGCAACCCCTGGCCTTCGCAATGGGAGGAAGACTTCTGGCGGCGGGCCAATCACGCCATACGGCATTTCGACACCGGCGGCAAAGGGCGATACGGAAACACCTTTTTCGAAAACGAGAAAGCCTCTTATCCCAAGGCGATGTTCGACTTTCTGGCCGGTCACCGCCAGACGGCACTTAGGTATCTGCAAGAGGAAGACGTGCAGGCGGGCAGTTGGCACAAGCACACAGCGGGCATCGACTACTACGCCTGCTTCACGCTCAAAGGCCAGATGCGCAAGTACTTCTTTTTCGGCCAGTATCTCCAGCCCGACTATCGGCAGCGGATGTACCAAGGCGCCAAAGCCTGGACCGCTGCCGATCCGCTGGCGCAGCCGCATCCGGTCTTCGGCAAGGGCAAAGGCGGCGCCGGCTGGGGGCCGGACGTCAAAGGCGCCTGCGTGGATGTACGCAGCACCGACAATCTGCGGGCCATGCGCGAGACCTCGGTTTATCTGATGGCCGAGGAAACCGGCAACGAACAGACCCGGCTGTTGTACAAGCAGCGAATCGCAGACTATGTGATTTCGCTGTATCAGGTGGGGATGAGCGAATGGGATTCGGAAAACTACCATACCCATACCATCGCCCCGTACCTGAACTTGTACGACTTCGCCAAAGACCCCGAGGTCCGGCGCCTGGCGAAGGCGGCGCTGGATTGGCTTTGTGCCGCGGGGGCAGTGAAGTACTATCGAGGCGGTTTCGGCGGCCCGAGCATGCGCGACTACGGCGGCGGCAACGTAGTGTTCGGTTCAGGGGCCTCGCACATGCTGGCACTGTGGTTCGGCGACACGGTGATCGACGATCCCGACCCGCATTACGACGACGTACACGCGATCACCAGCGCCTACCGGCCGCCGGAAGCGGTCGTGCATCTGGCCCGCAAGAACTTCCCCCGGCCGGTAGAGCTGCTGAACACCAAGCCGCTGTATTCGCATTGGCGGTCGGCGGAAGACAGCCGCACGCCGCGATTCTGGGAAACCCTGTACTTCGGAAAGACATATCAACTGGGCAGCGTTGTTTCCAGAGGCGACGAAAGCCTGCTGGATATGTGCCGGCCGATGTCGCTGATGGCCTTCAGTAGCAAGCGCGGGGTGGATTACTTCGTCGTCAACACCAACAAGCCGGGCGAGCACGCGCTGAAACGATCGGGCGACCAGATCGGCCAGTATCGCAACTTGCTGGTGTGGCTGCGACCGGCCCGGCCGGCAGAAACTTTTTACTTCCAGTGGCCGCGGGCGGCGAAAGTCCAGAACCGCAACGGCATCGTGTTCATCGAACTGGAAAAGACCTGGCTGGCCATCTGGCCGATTCATCTGGATCAACTGCGTCCCTGGCCGCTGGAAGGCAAATGGGCCGAACACTACCGCGACGAACAGTTCCATGCCGCCACCACCAAAGGCGACACTTATGCCGGCTTTGCGCTGCTGGTCGGCGAACAGCCGGCCGAAGGCAGCTTCGAGCAGTTTGTCGCAAGAGTCAGTGCGGGCAGCAAACTGGATTTGTCCAACCTGGCTCAGGCTGAAGTAACCATCGCTTCGCACGACGGCCAAAAACTGACCGTTGTGCACAACGCCCAAAACGACCTTCCCACGGTCCACCGCAACGGACAACTCCGCCAGTGGGAAAAGAGCTTCGACATCTACAAACCGCTGGACGCTGATGGGCCGATCTCGCTAGGGTGGCGAACCGGCACGCTTCGTGTCAGTGCAGGCGGTCAGGTGTTCCAGTGTACCGTAACGGCCGAGGGAAAGGTTTCTTTTCATACGGGCAAGAACGATCGAAAATGAACCAGTACACTGCGAAATTCTGCGATTAATTGTGCGATTGATCAGCCATCCCAGTTTTCGCGGTATTGAAAGTTTTCTCGATATTAAATCATTGCACAGTGCGTCTTTGGACCTGCTGACCGGCTGTGTCTTGAGACCTCCTTACATACGACACCGCCTTTTGATTTGTGCGAACAGACTTTTTTCGCTTGCGCGAGTGCAGGGCAATTTGTGAATGGCCGGCATTTTTGCGAGCCTTTACGGACAACCAAGCCGCGATACCTGTACCTCCGCTAACTTGACGATTCCCCTTGAAAGCGTTTCTTGTTGAAAGCCTTGTGTCCTGGTGGCCAGCGGCAGTCATAGCATCACATGAGCAAGCGTATTGCCAGTAAACCGCCTGAGCGTGTCAGTGCCGGGGCCTCGTGGGTAAGCAACCCGCGGGTAACAGTGGTGCTGTGCGTATTGATCGTGGCCGTTTCGGTGTTGGCACTGATCGCCATTTTTCCCGCCGCTGATCGACCCGTTTCGGGTACGCAAAAACGCGCAGATGAACTTCACTCGACCAAGCAACAAGCTAAAGCGGCAGATGATGGTGCTTCCGGCAACAAGGATGAGCCGAGCGGCAAACCCAGCGGACCAGTAACCCATCGCACTACGCCGGCCGATCCGCAGTCCCTTTTGGGCGTATGGAACCGGCCTGGCGAAAGTTATTTTCTGGAGATTCGCCGCTATGGCAGCGATGGAATGCTGGAGGCGGCATATTTCAACCCCCGACCAATAAAAGTGGCCAAAGCCGCATGGCGCCGCGACGGCCAGAGCATAAGGATAATGGTGGAACTGCGCGACGTGGGCTACCCTGGCTCCACATACAATCTCGTTTATCGCGCCGATCAGGACATTCTGGCAGGAGAGTATTTTCAGGCCGCTACCGGGGCCACCTACCAGGTGGAGTTCGTGCGCTATCAACCAATGCGATAGCGTAAAGGGGGACGTTTGCGCCACCGGCCCGCCGGCGCAGAAAGCAGTGATGGGCAAAAAGCGATCAGTCGTCCACGTGCCCGACCGATATGTCGAGCCATGCAAAAGCCGAGCAGGGCACGGCGATCAACTCAGTTCGCGCAGTCGGTTCAAGCCATCTTGTTTTCCTACTACCAGCAGTACCTGATCGCTCGTCAACCGGGCCTCGGCGCTGGGAAGCACGTCCAATTTTCCGGTCAGCACATCCTTGATCCCCAGCACATGCACCCCGTAGCGCTGCCGCAGTTTCGCCTCGGCAAGAGTGCAACCGTTGAGCGATTCTGGCACAGCCAGTTCTACCACGCTGTGCTCGGGGTCGATGGGAATGTAATCGAGAAAGTTGGGCCAGGTCATGCGATCGGCCAGTTCGCGGGCGACCTCGATTTCCGGGAAGACGATGCGCTCCACGCCCAGGTGCTCCAGCAGCTTTCCGTGCTCCACGGTAACCCCTTTGACCACGATGCGGCGGGCGCCGAGTTCCTTGCAATGCAGCGCGGCCAGCAGCGATCGAGCGATGTCGTTGCCCAGGCTGATAAACACCGCATCGGCCGTATCCAGCGCGAGGTTCTCCAGCAGATCGCGGTCGGTGGCGTCGCCGATGATGCCTTCGTAAAGGTAGTCGCGCAGCAGCTCTACCTGCTCCTCGTTGTCGTCGACGCCGGTTACGTGACAGTTGTTCTCGTGCAACCGCTGTGCCAGCGCGGTTCCGAATGTTCCCAATCCCAAGACCACGAACCTTTTTGTGGCGGCCATAGGTTCACCCGATCAATGGCTTCTCCGAAACGTATTGTACCCCCTTGTGCCGCTCGCTTTGAGACACGGCGGCGAACACGGAGATCGGTCCCAGTCGGCCGAGGAACATCACCAGCACGATGATCAACCGGCTGGGCGTGGACAGGGTGGTTGTAGCTCCCGTGCTCAATCCCACGGTGCCAGCGGCAGAGATAACCTCGAAAGTCGTATCGAGGAACCGGCCGCCGGCTTCGATATGTCCGACGAAGCGCTCTTCCAGCGCCAGCACACACATCACCGCCAGGGCTACCACCACGGTATATACGAGGACCGTGGCCGTCGCTTGGCCGAACACGGCCTGTGGGATAGTGCGGCGGAACACACTGACGTAAGCGCGTCCGCGGAACAACGCCCAGACCCGCAACACCAGCACGGTAAATGTGGATACCTTGAAACCGCCGCCGGTCGAGCAGGGACACGCCCCGATGAGCATCAGCAGCATCACCAGGAACAGGCTGGCGGTGGTCATGTGTATAACGGGCACCGAATTGAAACCAGCCGTTCGCGGAGTTACTGCCTGGAAGAAAGCTGTCAGCAGACGTTGCCACCAGGGCATTTCGGCCAGCAGATTGTCCCATTCCAGCGCCAGCAAGGCCAGCGTGCCTCCAGCCAGCAGGACGGCAGTGCCCAGCAGCGACAGCCTGGTGTGCAGCCGCAGGCGGTCCCACATATCGCTCCATGTGCCGTGCCAGTTGATGTGCAGGTCGGTAATTACCGGAAACCCCAGTCCGCCGATAATAATCAGCCCGGCAATGGTCAGTATTACCACCGGATCGGTCTGGAACGAAACCAGGCTGTCGTCGAACAGCGAAAAACCGGCGTTGCAAAATGCCGATACCGAGTGAAACAACGCATACCAGGCGGCTTGATGGGGCGGAAACTGGAACAACCAGCGCACGAACAAGATGGCGAAGCCCACCGCTTCGATCGTCAGGACAAAACGCAATACGTCGCGCAGCAACGTGGACAGTTGCGGCTGAGGGGCCTCCACACCGAGGCTTTCTGCGACTGCCGTGCGAGAGCGCAAGCCCCGCGTGGCCCCGAGACGCATTGTTATGTAAGTGGTGACAGTGATGATCCCGATGCCGCCCAGTTGTATCAGCAGCAGAATCACCAATTGCCCTACCCAGGAGAAGTCGTTGCCAGTCGAGCGGACGGTAAGGCCCGTTACACATGTTGCGCTGGTGGCGGTGAACAAGGCATCGACCAGCGAGATGGGCGCTTCGGCGTCGGCAGTGCATACTGGGCTGGCCAGCACAGCAGCGCCCACCATGATTCCCAAGGCATAACAGAAAAACGAAGCCCTGGCCGGAAACTTTCTCAGCGAGCCTGCAAACTTAGCCATGCCCCAGTCCTTTGAGCCGGCCTACTTGGCCGGTTGCCACAAAGGCAGGCATTTTACCATCGACCTGGGCTGCGGGGCAGGCCAGGACTAATCGGCCGGTGACCTGCCATCCCAGCAACCCAGCAACGCGGCAACCTAGCAAACCAGCAGCCTAGCAACCCAGCAACCGGCGCCGGGGAGCAACCGGCGCCGAGGAGCATCCGGCGCCGTGTGTGCACCGTGCTACTGCAACGGACGCATGAATTTGACGCAAACCGGTGCGCCCAGCGAGATTTCGGACCCGGCAGGTTTCAATGCTCCGCTGGACTGATCGATGCGAAATACCACCACGTTGCCAGAAGCCTGATTGGCTGCCAGCAGATAGCTGCCGGTCGGGTCCAGGCCGAAGTTTCGTGGGGTGCGCCCACCGCTGGATTGATGGCCCGCACGACGCAGTGTGCCGCTTTCGCCGTCGATGGCGAAAATGGCGATGCTATCGTGCCCGCGATTCGAGGCATACAAAAACTTCCCCGACGGATGCACATGAATGTCGGCAGTGGTGTTGTTGCCAGTAAAACCTTCCGGCAATGTGCCGATGGTCTGGAGGGCCTTCAAAGCGCCCTTTTGGGCGTCGTAGGCGAAGGCAGTGACCGTCGAGTCAAGCTCGTTGACCACATACGCGAAGCGGCCATTGGGGTGGAAGGCGAAATGCCGCGGCCCGGCACCCGGATGCAAAGCGGCATGCGCCGGGTCGTTAGGCGTGAGCTTCCCGTGCTGGGCGTCGAAACGATAGATGAACACTTTGTCGCAGCCCAAGTCCGGGGCGAATGCGAATCGGTTGGCGCTATCGACGTAGATCGAGTGGGCGTGCGGACCTTGCTGCCGCTTGGGGTTCACGCTGGAGCCGACGTGCTGGATCACCGCCGTCGGTTCAGCCAGCGAGCCGTCGGGCTTGATCGGCAGACACGCCACGCTCCCGCTACCGTAATTGGCTACCAGGACGTTGCCCCCGGTATGATCGACCGAGACGTGGCACGGCCCTGCACCGCCGGAAGGCTGCTGCCCGAGCAGTTTGAGGTTTCCCGTCGTCGGTTCAATGGCGAAGGCGCTTACAGCCCCGCCTTTGCCGCCCGGACCGTACAACTCTCCCACGGCATAAAGCCACGGTTTGGTGGGATGGATGGCCAGGAACGAAGGGTTTTGCGTCTCGGCCACTAGCACCGGCTCGTCCAGTTTGCCGGCGGCCATATCGAGCTGCGTGCGATAAATTCCCTTGCTTGTCCCCTGCGTGTACGTGCCCAGATATACCCAATACTTCGCCGGCACCGGCTGTTGCTGCTGCTCAGCGGCTAGCAATGCGCAGGCCGCCGGCAACAACCCCCATATCGCCGTCATCAAGCTCAGCAATGTTGTGCGAAGAGTGCCCATGTTCCATCTCCCCAAAAAGTTGCGATAACTGGTGTATTCTACATCATTTCATGCCAAGACTCGATTAGTTGCTTGCGGCGTAACTTGTGCGCGCCGTCGGCCCATGTTTTCGGGTGATCTGGAGATGCGCGCTCTGTCGTGGCAGCTTTCTTTCGGCTGGCGATTGAACGATCGTCGAGGAAAAAGCAACGGACTCTACCGCAGCGCGTTACTCCGTGATAAGAGGCGACGAATTACGTCCTTCTATCATTGAACGCGACAAAGCGCGTCCCTCCATGATCGGACGCGACAGAGCAAGTCCTCCAAAGCGCGCTGGAGCGCAACGCGACCGGCTCGGAGAAAAACTCTGCAACCTGCCACCCGGGCGACTGCTACTGATACTGCAAGGCCTGGTAGTTGTTAACCGCCAGCCAGCCGAAAAGCACGGCCAGGAACAGTCCGTCGCTCAGCCCCAGCTTCACCACAGCCGTAGCGGCCACCAGTACAGCCACTACCACAGAAAGCACCAGCGCCTTGCGCAGCCCGCCCCGCGGGTCGATCCGTGTCAACACACTTCGGGCTATTTGCCCGCCATCTAGCGGCAGCACCGGCAGAAGGTTGAGGATTCCATAAGCGATGGTGACAAACAACAGGTCGTACAGAAACTTGGCAAACAACGGCGGCAAACCGTGCGGATCGAACACGGGAAACATCAGGGGCCAGAAGGGCACGTGCATGGTCACCGTGCGTCCAGAGGCCAGCAGCGCGACGGCAATCGCCCCGGCCAAAAGAAACCCGGCGGCAGGACCAGCAGCGGATATTAAGACCTCGCGTACCCACGGCGGCCCAAAGCGGCGAAAGGTCGTTTGCGGGCCGTAGGCAGTCAGGCCGCCGAAGCCGTACAGCACGATCCAGGGCTGGTGCCCAAGAGCGCGCAGAACCGCTGCATGTCCCAGCTCATGCAGCAGAATGCCGATGAAGAATGCGGTGATCCATGCCAAGTTTTCCGGCAGACCAGCCCTGGTCAGCGGCCCGAGCAACAGGCCAATGAGCCAAAAAAACGGATGGACCCGAACAGGAATCCCGAAAATCGAGAAGTGCAGTTCGCCCGGACTTGGAGTCGGTTCATAGAGCATAACTGGTTCTTGCTGTCCGCAACGGCTGCGATAATCCTGCGGCTGGCTTTGTCAGGGTTTAGGTGCCAGCTGGGTGTAGCTGAGTTGCGGCTGGGGCTTGTCGCTCGGTTGCGACGGCAACAATTGCTCGGTGAAGCGGGTAACATAGTGGACGCTACTGGCCGGGCCGCGGAATCCCACCACTTGTTTGTCCAGTTCCATCTGCTGGCTGAGTATCCGTCCGGCGTCCACATCGAACCGCACGGTGCCGGAGGTGGCAAGTTGCATAAGTTGCGACTCCAGGGCCGGATCTGACACCGGCGTGAGCACCTGCGTGGAAACAGCGATGGTAGCCACGCCCGTTTGCACGCCGAGCAGCTTGAACCGCTGGAGGGTTTTTATCCGGCTGATCACGCCGTTGTTTCCCACCACCTCTACCTCGTGAGGGAAAGACCATGTGTAACCGACGGCGATCGGTTCTTCAGGCATGGGAATGGTGATGTCGCCTTCGTTTTGCGCCAGCGCCTTCAGCGGCTTGCGCTCTCGAGTAATCACCTTGCCCCGACAGTCCAGAGTCACCCGCGACAACGGCACGCCCACCGCCTTGGCTACGTCCTCGAACCCCAGCGGTGCCTGTTTGTCGGTACGACTGTTGTAGCGTACTTCCTGGCATCCGCTAATCTGGTGCCGCATATCGACGTTTTCCACAATGTGCAGAAAGGTAGCAGTGCCGTCCGGTTGCACCTCCAAAACTCGCCAAGCCTTGGTCGATGCTGTGACGGTCTCCACCGTCTGCGTAGTGCCCGAGACGGATGTCCGCACCCGGGCGCGGTGGGTCACTTCCCACCGGATTGTCTCTCCCGGCCGGAACTTGTATCGCAACAATACCCGTTCGTTCTGCTGCGGCTCTGCCGCACGACCTGGGTTCGGCCAGCCCCAAACGCTAGCCGCGATCGCCAGAATCAACAAGCACGTTTTGGTCATGCTCGCGTCCTTTCGAGCAAGCGCCTGGTTTGGGCTAGCCGGCGCGGGTCGACTAGCAACCGGGCAAAACTGTTCGTAGTTCGTGCCGTTTACACCTTCCAACCACTTACACGCCGCGCTTGCGGCGCAAAGGCTGCGGCCGGCTGGTGCTTCGGCCGGCCAGGTTTCGATCGGCGCTGGCCGTCAATTCACTTCCCGGCGTCCACCCCAGCCGAGCTTCTCTCGCAACGTACGGTAGTAGCTGTGGCCCGGAGCGGCCACCAGCTTGAACTTGGTTCGTGCCTTCTGCACCCGCACCCGGTGTCCTGGCCGAAGCGTGCATACCACCCGGCCATCGACCACCAAAGCCGTTCCGGGGTTGGGTTGGGCGACCAACATCTCGTAGATGCGGTCGGCCGAATCGACGACCGGACGGTTGGTCAGTGTATGCGGGCTGATCGGTAATACCACAAACGCCTGAAGGTCTTGCCGAAGGATCGGGCCGCCCGCCGAGAGGCAATGGGCAGTAGAACCGACCGGCGTGCTGACTATCAGGCCGTCGCAACTATACGTAGTTACCAATTCCCCGTCAACGTAAAGATTTACTTCCAGGATCGTAAATGGCGGTCCAGCGTGAATAGCGGCCTCGTTCAGCCCAATCTGACGGTGAATGCATTGCCCAGAGTGCAACACGGCACAGTCGAACATCAAATGCTCGATGATCGCCAGCTTGCCCGCACAAAAATCTTCCAAAACGTCCGGCAATTCGCTGGGCGAAATTGCCGCCAAAAACCCCAGTTTGCCCAAATTAACAGCAATGACCGGAAGTTGCCGGTCTCCCATCTGTCGGGCTGCCCGAAGTATCGACCCATCGCCCCCAAAAACAATCGCTACATCGGCCTCCAGCGAGCTTAAATCCTCGGCGCCGCTGAAGTCGGCCAGCACCACGTCGGCAAAGCGCTCCACCGCCGGGCGAAGCCGATTGGCTTGTTCGGGTACGTGCGGACGATGACCGGCGCCTAGCAGTATTGCTCGCGGGCGACGCACCTTGCACTCGGTACCACTTTGCAACTGGCACATGACCCGATAATACAGAACCACCGGCCACGGCGGAAGTCCGTTGTTGTTTTTGCCTTTTGCCCGGCCGGAAGCCATCCCTGCCAGCATCGGCCGGACTTTGCCATACGGCTAACAAAGCGTAAACGAAGCACCAAATCGGCAGGCAAAGTTAGCCACGCCCTAGCTCAGCCAGCGGCTGTCGAGCAGCAACGTAACCGGGCCGTCGTTGACCAGTTCCACTTGCATGTGCGCGCGAAACCGCCCAGTAGCCACCGGGATGCCTTGCGCAGCAGCCGCCTTGACAAAAACCTCGTAAAGCTTTTCGGCTAGCTCGGGACCGGCGGCGTCGGTGAAGCTGGGCCGTCGCCCTTTGCGGCAATCGCCTAACAGGGTGAACTGGCTGACGACCAGCATCTGACCGCCCACGTCGCTAAGCGACAAGTTCATTTTCTGCTGGGCGTCCTCGAAGATGCGCAGGCCGGCGATTTTTTGGGCCAGTTTTTCGGCGTCGGACGGAGTGTCGTCCGCAGCCACTCCCAGCAAGACCAGCATTCCTTTGCCGATCTGACTGCAAAGCTCTCCGTCGATGCTAACCTGCGCCCGACTGACTCGCTGTACTACCGCTCGCATCTTTATGCCACCGCTTCGGCTGGCAACTGGCGGAAAAAAGCGCTCAACCCTGCGGCACAAAACTACTGCTGCCGGGCAGAGGTGCCGCAATTGCTCTTTTCTCACACGCTGCCGGCTGGCCGCAAAATCGGCTCTGCGGTCGGGTTTACGGCCCAAATGCAGCCAGCCTGAAAGTTCGTGTGTCGATTGTAGGCGAAAGCCTTGCTGGTTGCTACTGATGGCACGCTGTGATCCCCTGCGCACTTTTACAACGCAACCGCCTCCGCAGTGGTGAACTTATAAATCGGACCGGGTCTGTCTGGCCCAATCGCCCCGTTCCCCCCGCAAAGCGACCGGTTTGGCCCAGCGTTGGCAGCGAGCAAACCGACCGTCGCCAAGCGAGGCATAGTGAAGTTCGCCAGCTTGCTGTTGCCGGGCAGACATCGGGCAAGCCGCCGAGCCGCCCCCTTTTTCAACTGGCAGCCGTTTGTCATAATTCACTGGTTCGGTGCGCGCCGCAGGAGAAGTTCACGCCTGCGCCGCGCCTGTGGTTTTACTTCGAGGGCTTTCCTCAGGAGCAGTTTGGATGTTCAAGAACCTCAACCCCTGGGCATTGGGGATTGCCGGCCACCAGAGCGAGATCATCGAACTGGCGCTGACGCACGGTTTTACTTCGATGGACTTAGACATAGCCAGTTTCGCTTCGCGCGTACGGTTGCGCGGCATGGCTTTCGCCAGAAGGCTGATCGACAGTGCGCGAATCCGCATCGGGTCTTTCGCCTTGCCGTTTCCCATCGAGGCCGACGAAGAAGAGTTCCAGCGCGGCGTAGCCAAACTGCCCGAGTACGCCCAAGTGGCGGCCGAAGTCGGATGTACCAGGTGCGTAGCGCTGATTGCTCCGGCCAGCGACAAACGGCCCTATCACGAGAACTTCGAGTTCCACCGCAAGCGGCTGGGCGAGATATGCGCAGCTTTGCAGCCGGCGGGAGTGATCCTGGGAATCGGCTTTCAAGCAGCCGAGTATTTGCGCAAGGGACAACCTTTCCAGTTCATTCACGACCTGGAAGCGCTAAGTTTGCTCATTAGCATGGTCGCCGCACCAAACCTGGGGATACTGGTCGATACATGGGAGCTAACGGCCGCCGGCGGCAACGTTGAAACCATCAGCAAGCTTTCCGCTGGCCAGGTTGTAGCGGTCCGGGTGGCGAACATGCCGGCCGACGTCCCATTGCCGGATCTGAGCGACAGTTGCCGACTGCTTCCCGACGCCGAAAATGGCCGGATCGACCTGGTTGCCATGCTTTCTGCCTTGGCTGCCCTCGGTTATGTCGGACCTGTAACCCCATGGCCGTCGCGGTCGGTCTTTTCTACCAAGCGCCGCGAAGCCATAGTCCGCCAGACGGCCGAGTCGCTGGACAAAGTCTGGCGGGCGGCCGGCTTGCCGGTAGAAAGGCGGTTTGCCACTTTCGCGCGGCTGTAACCGCTGCGGACACTGTGTTGGCATCCCGCTAAACGGACACGCACAAGTTCGCCAGCGACGGAGTGCAAACACGCAGCCCGACGCGGTGACTGGTTTGCTGCGGACGCCCAACGATGTTCCATTGGGATAATGGCCTGAAGCTGACCAAGGCCGACCTGGCCGTGGACATCGGTCGTCGGCAGCCGCGGGCGTTCATATCGCACGCACACACCGATCACATCGCCCGACATCAATTCGCCCTGTGTACTCCCGAAACAGCGGCGCTATATCATCTGCGGCTGGGGCGCAGACCCACGCTGGAAATGCCCTACGGCAAAACCATTCAGTGGGGCGACTTGCTGCTGACGACTTATCCGGCAGGCCATTGTCTGGGGTCGGCAATGTTGCTGGCCGAGGATGACGGCCAATCGCTGCTGTACACTGGCGATTTCAAGCTGAGCGAATCGGCCACCTCACAACGGGCCGAACTTCCCCATGCCGACATACTGATCATCGAAAGCACATACGGTCATCCCAAGTACCGCTTGCCTCCTCGCGATGAGGCAGTCGGCCAGCTTATTGCCACAGTGCGATTGGCGCTGGAACGGGATTGCGTGCCGGTGATATACGCATACGCGCTGGGCAAGGCGCAGGAGGTCACCAAGCTGCTGACCGCAGCAGGCATCCCGGTCCTCCAGCATCGCAAGGTATTCGAGGTCAGCCAGGTTTATCGGCAGTGCGGCGTCGATCTGGGGCGCTTCGAGCTGTTGGGCGATCGCGTCGAGCCAGGCTGGGCGGTGGTGGTACCGCCGCGCAGCCCACCGCTGAGCTGCAAGAAACGCCAGCTCAGGTTGGCCGTTACCGGCTGGGCGATCAGCAGCCGCGCAAAGTATTGGCTGGACGTGGATTGCGCGATTGCCTTGTCGGACCATGCCGATTACGACCAGCTGCTGGAGGCAGTCCAGCGCGTCGAGCCGCGCGTGGTATATTGCACGCACGGCCCACCCGAGTTTGTCGATTGCCTGCGCGAGGCCGGATACATCGCCCATCCCCTGGGGCAACCCCGGCGAGGGCTGCTTTGGTGAAGTGCCACATCGGCCGCCCCGTACCGCCCCTGCCTTCTTTCGCCCTGTCCGGAAGTGCTAGCCAGATGCAGCCTCGTCGCCAGATTCCGGCGGAGCCGAACTTACGGCCTCTTCTTGCTGGGGTGCCGCTGTTGATGTAGCGTCGGGTTGCTGCTGTTGCTGCTGTGCCTGGTCCTGGATGTCGCTAGGCTCGGTAGGTCCGCTGTGACCGGCAGTCTGAGTCAGACCAGAAGCCGGATCGAAACCGGAAGCCTGACGGGGATCAGCAGCCTCGCCGGCGCTAGCAGTTCCACTGTGCGCAGCAGCCTCACTCGGCCGGGCCGTCGCCACGGGGCCGGTAGGCTCGACCGGGCTGGCAGGCTGATTTGCGCCGCCAGCCTCGCTGGGGTTGTGAACCTCGCCGCGACTGGGAGGCGGCACTTGCTGTTGCTTCTGCATAGCAGCGGACTGCTGCTGTTTCTCGGTATAGAATTGCAACAGCTCGCCGAAGGTGCGCATCGGCTCTTTGCCGGCGCGCATGGCTTCGGTAATGCGGACGACAGGTTTTGGCTTCGGTTTGGGTTGGTAGCTGCCGCGTTCGGGGCCGCGACGCTGCGGCGGTTTGGACTGCTGGTCACGGCGCTGAGAAGTTTGTGCGCCAGCCGCCCGTTTTCCCTCGGAGGCCGCGGCAGCAACTTGTCCGGCTGGCGTGCTCTTTCGGCTGCCTCGCCGGCCCGTCTTATTATCGGCAGCAGGCTGCGGCTGCACGTCGGCAACCGGCTGTGCGGCGGCCGTTCCCGCTGCCTTCTGGGCCGCGGCGTCTTGGGCGGCGTCGCGCCGGACGACGCGGGGCGACTTTCCGTTGTGCTGTCTGGCCGGTGAAGCTGGCGCTGGCCTTTGTCCCCGCTGGCGCTCGGTTCCCGGCTTTACCATGGTCAGAGAAACGCGGCGGCGTTCCTTGTCCACGTGCAGTACCCATACCCGCACTATGTCGCCGACTGCCACCACCTCGTGTGGATCGCGCACGAACTTGTCGGACAGGTGGCTGACGTGCACCAGGCCGCTGTCGTGCATGCCGATGTCCACGAAGGCGCCGAAGTCAACCACATTCGAGACGGTGCCGGTCAGCTCCATCCCCGGCGTCAGGTCTTCCAGCTTCATCGCGCCGTGCTTGAACACCGGTTGCGGGAAATCTTCCCGCGGATCGCGTCCCGGCCTGACAAGCTGCGAAAGGATGTCCTCCAGCGTGTGGGCGCCTATGCCCAGTTGGCGGGCAAGCGAAGCCCGATCCACCGCTGCCGCTCGTTCGGCCAGTTGAGCGGCTCGGCTCTTGTCCGTCAAGTCGCTGGCTGTAAAGCCCAGTTGAGCCAGAAGCTGATTGGTGACTTCGTAGCTTTCTGGGTGGATCCAAGTGGCATCCAGGGGGTTGCTGCCGCCGGTGATGCGCAAGAATCCGGCCGCCTGCACAAAGGTGGCTTCGCCAATGCCCGGCACTTCGCGCAACTGCTGCCTGCTCTGGAACGGGCCATGCTCGCGGCGGTATTCGTACACTCGCCGTGCTGTCAGTTGATTCAGCCCCGACACATACCGCAGCAGTGCTGGGCTGGCCGTGTTGACATCCACGCCGACGAAGTTGACGCACGACTCGACGACCTCGTCCAGCGAGGCCCGCAGGTGCTTCGCCTTCACGTCGTGCTGATACAGCCCCACGCCGATGCTAGCCGGATCGATCTTCACCAGTTCGCTGAGCGGGTCCAGCAGTCGGCGGCCGATGGAAATCGCCCCGCGCACGCTGGCATCGTACTGCGGCAGCTCCTCGCGGCCCACGCGACTGGTGGAATATGCGCTGGCGCCCGCCTCGTTTACGATTACGTAAGCGATGTTCCGCCCCTTCAGCTCGCCGTCGAGCAACTGGGCGACGAAATCCTCGGTATGGCGGCAGGCCGTACCGTTGCCGATGGCGATTACGGTCAATTGATGTCGCGTAACCAGGTCGATCAGTTTTTCTTTGGCCTGTCGGCGTCGTTCGGCTTTTCCCACCAGATAAATCACCGCGTGCTCCAGAACGTTGCCGAACTGGTCCAGGGCTACCAGCTTGCAGCCGCTCTTGAAGCCCGGATCTATCGCCAATACCCGATGGTCGCGCACCGGAGGCTGGAGCAGCAGATTTCGCAGATTCTTGGCAAACACGCCAACGGCGTGCATTTCGGCCCGGTCGGTCAAATCGCGACGCACCTCTCGCTCCAGGCTAGGCAGTATGAGCCGGGTGAGGGCATCCCGGGCGCAGCCGCGCAGATAATCGGCGTGAGGGTGGTCGGGCGGGATCAGCATCTCCTCCAGCACCTGATGCATCGCTGGCAGATCGTATTCCAGCTTGACCTTGAGTATCCCCGCCCGTTCTCCCCGGTTTATCGCCAGCAACCGGTGTGGCGGAATCTTGCGTATTTCCTCCTGGTAGTCGAAGTAATCGCGGAAGGCCTTGATCCGCCGCTCTTCCAGCCGCTTCTTCTTCAGTTCCTTCTTGCTCAAGCGGGCCACAGATGCCGTAGTTTGTCGCGCCACAACAGCCGCTGCATCGCCGGCCGGGCCGCCGCACTGCGTTGATTCCGTTGCCGTTGATTCCGCTGTGGCTGATTCGGTTGTGGCTGATTCGGTTGTTGTAGATTCCGTTGCTGTTGTTTCCGCTATGGTTGATTCGCTCGCCGTTGGCGCAGAACCGGGGCTGGCCGGAGCCGCCGGATGGAGCTGATCTGCCGGACTGGACAGGCTTGGCTGCTCGGATTGCTTCGTTTCCGTCGATCCTGGATGACGCTGGCTCACTGCCGGCTGCTCAGGCTCAGCCGGTTCAGAAGCGATCCGTCCTAGCCTGAGGGCCTCCGGCTCGGCTTGGGGGCCTGTGGCCGTCGCGCAGGGTTGAAAGGCATCAAGGTGCGAGGCTGTTGACGCCGAACCGGTGAGGTCGAAAAGAACCGGATATGTCGCGCCAACGGTTGCGACTGTTTCATTGGATTGGGCTTCAGTGGCTTGTCCGCCCAAGTTGTAAACTGCCTGCCCATATTTATCACTGGTGGTTTGACCAGGCTCGCTACCTCGGCAAGCCGCAAGAGCCGGTCCACTCGGAGCGGCGAAACCTTCCGAATCTGCTACGCTGCCATCCTCGCTCATGAACGGAAGCAGCGGCTGACGGCTGTTTGCGATGTTGTCGCTTTGCACGCTATGATCTGCACCGGTTATCGGCTGCTCCGACGCCACCGGCTGATTTTGCGCAGTATCGCCATTCGGCCCAGTTTGCCGCTCCTGCCCATTACTGCCACGCTCGTTAATTGCACTATTTTCGCTAGACTCATCCGCCTTCCGATCCTCGTTAACCGTTTCAGTATAAAGATCCGAGCCGGCCGCGGCCGCCGCTACCTGCTGGCCGCTACTGGCATCAAGTGCGTTCGGCACAGCGCTGACGGCTGGCTCTTGAACTTTGCCCTGCCCGACAACTGCGGAACCGGCGCTTGTAGCAAGCTGCGAAGAATCTTTTCCCTTGCGGGTCGTTGTCACCTCGGCCTGCGCGGCAATTGTGGGAGCCTGGCAGCAGACGAACTTCCCCGTACGCTGCAATATCTCCCGCAATCGCTGGCGCAGTTGGGCATTTTCGCTGAACTGTTCGGCCAGAATGTGTCCGGCCCCCAGCAACGCCTCAGCAGCGCTTGATACTTTGCGCTCGACGCTGATGAAGTCTTTTGCCCGGGCGTCCAGATCGGCGCAGATCGGGTCGGCCGAGAGTATCTCGTTGGCAAGCTGCTCCAAGCCGCGACTGCGGGCCAGCGTGGCCAGCGTTTGTTTCCGCGGCTTGAATGGCAGGTACAGGTCTTCCAGCCGCTTCAGAGTGCCTGCGGCCAGAATCTGCCGTTGAAGCTCTTCGGTAAGCTTTCCCTGGGATTGGATCGAGCGCAGAATGGTCTGCTTGCGTTCCGCAAGCAGTCGCAACTTGCGGAGGCGAGCCTGGATCTGCCGTATTTGTTCTTCGTTCAGGCCGCCGGTCTGATCCTTACGGTAACGCGTAATGAACGGTACGGTATTGCCCTCGTCGAGCAGCTCGACGACTGCCTGCACCTGCCGCAGCGATATGGCCAGCCCCCGCGCAACCTGCCGCAAATCGATCGTTATCTTCGTGGCCATAAAGGGTTGACCAAGTCCGCTTGCAGTATCCAGCGCTACGGGCGCTCCGCCCAGAAGCCACAGCTATTTTCTGCGAAATAGTTCAAACCCGCAAGACATCTCTTGCCGATAAAACACACAGCGCCGGCATAGGCGCTCGATTCTGCGCCGGCGGTACCCAGGGGGCGCTCGTGGCAATACGACTGTCAAGGAAGTGAAACCGGGCTGAAAGGAATCTGGCCGATGAACGCCCATCACCTGCGCGTGTACTATGGACCGGAGGAAACGACCGACAGCGCCGCGGCTGCCCAGACGCCGACGGTCACCGTGCCACTGATGGAAATTCTGCCGCTGCTGGCCGACGCCGTACAGTCGCAGCGCACCTGGCTGCGCGACTTCAGCGACGACGAGGTCACTATCTCGCTGGACTTGTACGAGGTCCTGCTGGCATACAAGTACTACCGCCGCCCGTCGGCCTGAGTACTGCTGCTGCACGCGCAACAAACTACCGGCCCGACGGGTTTCGACATAGACTTTCGCCGCCACTGGTCAGTCGGGATACAGTTACGTTGCCGCCGGTTCGTGCGGCTTTCCGTCACTGGCGGCGACATCTATCGCAATCTATCGCACCGAGGCGTTGCCAGTAAACACATCGCGAGAAAAACCGAGACGTCGCGGGTAAATCTGCGAAAATACCCGGTCAGTCTCCGCCTGCCCATGGGCGATTGCCTGTATTGGCTGCGGTGGTGCTACTTTTCTGCGGCCGCGAACCGCTGGCAGTACTTCTTCCAGGTGTTTATCGATTGGGAAAGATGCACCGCTGGGTCGCCCTTGATGCCATAGCACTGTAGCCCGATCGGCACGCGGCTGGCCGTTTCTTACTTGGGCAGTATCCGTACCCGGCGGCCTTCGACGCGCAGCCGGCCTTCGGCGATCAGTTGCAGTGCTTCCGGATAGGCCTCGCATTCGGCCTGGAAGACGCGCGCGGCCAAGGTTTCCGGAGTGTCGTCGTCGAGCACCGGCACGGCCTTCTGGAGGATGATCGGGCCGTGGTCGTACTGGTTGTCGGCGAAATGCACTGTACAGCCGGTTATTTTCACCCCGTACTCCAGCACGGCCTCGTGAACGCGGCGGCCGTAGAATCCTTCGCCGCCGAAAGCGGGCAGTAACGCGGGGTGGATGTTGGTGACGCGATTGACGAAGTCCTCCGGTATCGTCAGACGCTTGAGAAACCCACCCATTGCCGCCAAATCCACCCCGGCGCCCCTGCACCGGTCGAAGATCGCCTGGCTGTATTCGTCCTGTGAAGCGAAGTCTTTACGCGGAAGAACTTCGCAGGGCACGCTGGCCTCCTGGGCGAAGCGGATGCCGGCGGCTGCCGGATTGCTCGATATGACCAGCACGACTTGTGCGTCCAACCGACCGGCGGCGATCTTCTCCAGCAGGTTGCGCAGCGTCGTGCCCCCGCCCGAGATTAGCACGGCAAGCTTTAGTTTTCTGGCAGCAGAGTTTGATGGGTTGCTCATACCAATGCTCGCAACAGCCGATTGGAGTCAGCCGCAGCTATTTGCCTTTTCGGACCACTTTGACGAACAGCGTAACATCCAATCCGCTGACCTCGACTTTTGCTGGTTCAGCGCCTGGCAACTTGCCCAGGTGCATTTCCACGGCCAGCGTTTCGCGGCAGATATAATGAGCGAACTGCTGGGCCGCGGCACGCAGTTCGGCAGAGTCGGTCTGGATGCCCAGGGCAATGCGATCCGTAAAGTCGCAGCCGATCTCCTTGCGGCGTTCTTGGATTACGCGGACCAATTCGCGGGCATGTCCTTCGGCGATCAGTTCCGGGGTCAGTTCGGTCCACAGGACAACCACGCACGACCGCCCCTGTGCCGCGGCCCAGCCGGGCTTGGCCTGCAAGCGGACCTGCACGTCCTGGCTATCGAGCGTCACCGGGCCGTCGGAGAGCGTCAATGTGACCTGGCCGCTCTGTTCCAGTTCTGCCAGGAGCCTGGCGCCGTCGGCCTGGGCCAGCAGGCTGCGCAGCTCGGGAAGTCGTTTTCCCAGCCGAGGGCCAAGGCGCTTCAGATCAGGCAGCACGGTGTAAGTGATGTACTTGTCGGCCTTGTCTATGAACTCCACGGCTTTCACGTTCAGCTCGTCGCAGATAAGCTCGTGGTGCTCTTCGAGCCACTGGCGGTGTTGCTTGCTGGCCAGAACCACTTCCACGCGCGACAGCGGCTGGCGCACCTTGAGTTTGGCCGCCGCCCGGGCGCTTCGACCCAGGGAGACGATTTCCCGCACCAATCCCATCCGCTCCGAAAGCGGCTCGTCGATCGCAGTCGGCGACGCAGTGGGATAGTCGCACAGGTGGACGCTTTCCACGACCCGCTGCCCAAAGACCGAACAGGCAAGGTTCTGCCAGATGGCCTCGGCCAGGTAGGGAACGAACGGCGCGATCAGCTTGCAGGTGGTTATCAGGCATTCGTAGAGTGTCCAGTAGGCGTCCAGCTTGTCGACCGACTGCTGGCTGCTCCAGAAGCGGTCGCGGCTGCGGCGGACGTACCAGTTGCTCAGTGCGTCGGAGAAGTCGCTCAGTCGCGTGGCCGCACTGAAGTTGTCGTACGCGTCCATGTGCGCCACCACGGCCGCTGCGGTGCGGTTCAGCTCGCTGAGGATCCAGCGGTCCAGCTCGCAGCGCTCCGCCGGCGGCCGATAACCTTCTGCTTGCGACATCTCTTTGGGGGTAAGCTGCAATTTGCTTGCGCAGGTCGATTCGCCTGCCTGTTGGCTGGGAGATTCGCCTGAATGTTGGCTGTGGGCTTTAAGGCGCTGAGCGGGATTAAAACCGTCGATGTTGGCGTATATCACAAAAAAGCTGTAAACGTTCCACAGCCGCAACAGAAAATCGGGGATGCAATCCTTGATGGCCTGCTCGCTGTAGCGGATCGTCGTCCAAGGCGCCTGGCAGGAGAAGAAGTACCACCGCAGGGCGTCGGCGCCGTAGCGGTCGAAGATTTCCTGCGGTTCGCGGTAGTTCCGCTTGCTCTTAGACATTTTTCCGCCGTCTTCGCCCAGCATCAGTCCCAGCACAATGCAGTTGCGGAACGGATGAGGGTAATCTCGGGCGAGCAATCGCCGCACGTCGGTCTCGGTAGGCCGGCGGCTCACGAGGGCGGAAGAGGGCCCTCCCCCGGTGTGGGAAGCCCCGGACGGCGATGCACGCTGCGATTCGGCAGCTTTGTCTTCCGCGGCCGCTGATGGTTGGTGCTCCCCGCTAAATGGTTGATCCTCCCGGCTGACCAGTTTGTCCTCCCGGCTGAACAGCAGTGTGCTGATAGCCAACAGGCTGTAGAACCAGCCGCGGGTCTGGTCAATGGCCTCGCTGATGAAATCGGCCGGGAACTGGCTGGCGAAACGTTCCACCGAGCCGGGCAGATGCGGAAAACCCCATTGCGCGAAAGGCATCGCCCCAGAGTCGAACCAGCAATCGATCACTTCGCTTACCCGACGCATGCGCGCCCCGGGCGCCTTGGGCGAATCGTATGTAACGTAGTCGATGTACGGCTTGTGCACCTTCAAGTCGTCAGGCAGATCGGGATTGGCCCGTTTGGCCGCTTCCCATGCTTCCACGCCTTGCACACCGGGTTTGGCCAGCAGTTCCTGGTAGCTGGCCACTGCTTCCATGTAGCCGGTCTTTTCGCACACCCAGATCGGCAGCGGCGTGCCCCAGTAGCGCTCGCGCGACAAGGCCCAATCGACGTTGCTTTCCAGAAAATTGCCGAACCGGCCGTCGCGGATATGTTCGGGCAGCCAGTTGATCCGGGCGTTATTGGCCAGCATCGCGTCGCGAAACTGCGTGGTGCGGATGAACCAGCTTTTGCGGGGGTACTGGATCAACGGGTCTTCTTCTGCCCGCCAGCAAAACGGATATTCATGCAGATACTGCTCCTGATGGAACAATTTGCCTTGCTGGCGCAGATGGCGGATGATGTCGCGGTCGGCGTCTTTGACCCAGCGGCCTTTGTAGTCGGCCACAATGGCGCTGAAGGTGCCGTCCGGCTCGACGCCGCAGATCAGCTCTGGGCCTTCGCCCTCGACGAACCGCTGCTGCTCGGCCTGAAGCACGTCGTAGTCCACCTCGCCGAAGGCCGGCGCTTGATGGACGACGCCTGTGCCGGTATCGACGGTGACGAACTCGGCCCCCACTACGCGCCAGGCCACATGCTGTTTGCCGCCGTCGCGTAGCCGACCCCGCCGCTGGCCGTCGGTCTTGTAGTAATAGTCGAACGGCGGCACGTAGCGCCAGCCGATCATGGCGCGGCCGGGAAAAGTTTCTACCACAGTCAACCGCCTGCCGGCCTTTTGCGCTACCTGCTCGACCAGCGCGGCCGCCAGCACCAGTTTGCGGCTTTGACCCTCTACGGCTGCCAGAGCGTAATCCAGGTCCTCGCGGACGGCGGCGAACTGGTTGCTGGGCAAAGTCCACGGCGTGGTAGTCCAGACCAGCAGGTCGATGTCGCTTTGCTGTTCGGCTTGCTGCTGGCCGGGGTCGGCCGTGCGCTGTGTGTCGCGCGAGGCCCTGTCGGCGGCTGCCTGTGCCTCTTCCAGCGGTGCGCCGATCGGGGCAAAGCTGCCCATCCAGCGCCGCAGAGGATGGTCGGGCTGGTAAACGAGCGGCAGGCGCACATAGACCGATGGGTCGGCCACTTGGCGGTAGCCCTGGCCTACTTCGCCCGAACTGAGTGCCGTCCCCCCTTGCGCCCACCACCAGACGATCTTATGGCCCTGATACAGCAGTCCGCGATCGAACAGGTTCTTCAGCGCCCACCAGACGCTTTCCACGTAGCTTTGGTGGAAGGTGACGTAGGCCTCGTCCAGTTTGATCCAGAAGCCGAGCCGCTCGGTCAGTTCTTCCCACTGGCGGGTGTAGCGGAAGACGCTTTCGATGCAGCGGCGCACGAACGGTTCCACGCCGTAACGCTCGATTTCTTCCTTGGAGTGGATTCCCAGCTCTTTGCAGACCTCGACTTCTACCGGCAGCCCATGGGTGTCCCAGCCCGCCTTGCGCTCGCAGCGGTAGCCCCGCATGGTCTTGTAGCGGGGGAAAAGGTCTTTGATCGCGCGGGTCAGACAGTGCCCTGGATGGGGCATCCCATTAGCGGTGGGCGGGCCTTCGTAGAAGACGAACTCCGGGCAGCCGCGGCGCGCCTCCAGCGATTTTTCGTAAATCCGTTGCGATTTCCAGAAATGGAGTATCTGCTGCTCCAACTGGGGGAAACTAACCGAACTCGGAACCGGGTTAAACATGGCAATCAGACTGCCTACAGGCCAACCTCAGCGGTAGAAAACAGCAATTGAACACCTTGACAGCCGCTTTTCAACCGGGGGCAGGAAGACTTTGGGCAACCGTGTCGCGGGTGGAGACGGCACTGGCAACCGCCCGTAGATTGCCCTGCCGTGCTTTCCTAGCCATCGTAAAGCCGTGGCGATTCCCGCCGCGCGGCTGCCGAAGTCAATCGGCGTGCAATTGTCGGTAGACCTCGAAGGCCACCACGCCGACGGCCACGGCCAGGTTCAGGCTGCGTGCCTCGGGCCGCATTGGAATCCGCAGGCAGTTGTTGCTGTTTGCAGCCAGAAGCGAAGCCGGCAGCCCGCGCGATTCGCTGCCGAACACCAGCACGTCGCCTGCGGCGAACCGGACGGCGGTGTACGGCTGAGTAGCCGTTTTCGTCAGCAGCCAGAACCGCCGGCCGCACAGCCGCTGGCACAACTGTTGCCAGTCGTCGACGACTTCGTATTCCAACAGTTCCCAGTAATCCAGCCCGGCGCGGCGCACCCGTCGGTCTTCCAACCGAAAGCCCAGCGGCCGAACCAGCCACAGCTTGACCCCCAAAGCCACGCAGGTCCGCCCGATGGCGCCGGTGTTGAAGGGAATCTCGGGCTGGTAAAGCACGATGTCGAACATGGCGGCAAAAGGCCGATGCGGCTTGCCCTGGGGCACGCGGGCACGGGGCGCGCTTTTTCGATCGTAAAGTATTTTTTCGATCGTAAAGTATTGCATGCGCTGGCCGCCGGCTGGTATTGTCGATTGTAGCCGCTTTGCAAGCCAGCAGTCACGCCCACAGTCGGTTGCCGTTCGTCGCTGGGCGGCGTCAAATTAATACGACAGCGCTAAGTTGCCGTTTCGCAACTACCAGTTGTGATGCTGTTGGGGCTTTCACCTCAAGATATTGTGGCTTTCTGGTAACTTGGCGCTGTCGCATTAACCGGGTCTGAGTCTTTCCCGCGACGTGGCACGACATACAATGGATATCGATGGGGTTTGCTGCGCCCTTCGAGGGAATCGAATATGCACAGGCAACACCGAAAACAGATGTTCCGAGCTGCGCAGGTTGCAGTGGTAACCATTGCACTGGTTGCAGTGGTAACGGTGACGTGGGCGAGCATGTGCCAGTGGGCGTTTGCTCAACCGGCGGCCAAGACCAGTGCCGAATCGCAGAAACAGGCTGCGCGGCTGGTGGCCCAATTTCGTGCTGCCAAACGCGATACGGCAAAGCGCGAGAAGATCATCGAGGAAGCCGTTGCCGGCGGGGTACAGTGCGTCGCGGCTTTGCAAGAGGCCATCGAAAAAGAACTTGAACCATCCCTGAGCCGTTACGCATCCCGATTCCTCCAGCAGGCCCAGGCGCTGGCCAAGAAGAAGCTCAGCAATGTGGACTTGCAGGAGGTGGCCAAGTTGCGGCAGGCGGTGTTGTCGATCCAGACGCGCATCGACTTTACTTCCGAGGCGCTCAAGAAAGACGGCGAGCCGGCCATGAGGCGCCTGGAGGAGATATTCCTCGTCGACCCTGACCAGGTGTTGCAAGAATCCGAGGCCCTTCAGGCCGAACGGAAGCAACTGGAAGAGTTGGGCAAGCTATGGGAGCGCTGTGCGGTGTACCTGTACGAACAGCAACCAGCCGATGAGACCAAGCCCAAGGACCCGCCTACCTTCGACAAATATGTACGCGGCGAGGAACTGCTGCAATGCGGCATGGCTGTGCCCATGGACCCCCAAACCCGGCAAGTAATGCTCAACAACGCCAAGCTTGCGGCCAAGCTCGACCCGGAAGAAGCCCGGGCGATTTTGGCGACCAACATCAAACGGAACCTGTTGGGGCTGCCGCCGCTTGTGGTGGACTTGGCATTGTGTGCCGCCGCCCGCGACCACAGTGCCGACATGGAGCGGCTGAACTTCTTCGGGCACGAGTCGAAGGTGCCTGGCAAACGGACTTGGATGGAACGGGCGATGCGTTTCGGCACAACCTGTGTGAACGAGAACCTGTGCAAAGGCTCGCGCGACGGCAAAGCCGTCATCGACGCGCTGTTCTACCATCCCGGCTCTCACGCCAACATTGTAAGTGCAGTTTACAAACGGATGGGCGTGGGTATATCGGGCGTATATTTCACGCAGAAGTTCGGCAATTGACCGTCGCGGCGGCAGCCACGAAGACCCCCAAGACGCCCGGTTCGCTATGCTTCCGTATGCGGCCGCGACAGCGCGTGGCCTTATTCCGTACGCCGCAAAAAGCTCGGCAGCGACGCTCTGCTCACTGCACCGCGCTGATCTGCCGCCGGAAGTTGCGCGCCTGCGACTGGATGAGCACCGGCAACTTCGAACGCAGAACATTGGCGCCGCCGAACCACGCCTTCGGCTCGACGAACACGATGTGGTACTCGACGAACAGCGCATCGGCCGGCTCGCTGAGCCGGGTAACGCGCAGATACGATGCACAGCCGTCGTACACACGCGGCTCGCCTGGCTCGGCCTTGCCGGTTACGGGGTCGAGCTTCAACGGCCGCCAGCGATTGGGATATTGCTCATCGTCGGCGAACCGCGCGTCGACGACCGAAGCTGCCACTACCGATCGCTCGGTGTGGCTGACGAAAGTCTGCGCAGTGGCGCTCAGTTGCACCCTGTCCAATAAAGCAAACTCGGCGAACCAATAGCGGTAGCCAGAAAGTTTGTCTCCCGGCGGCGCAAGCTCGATCTTCCGCCTGGCAAGATCGGCCGCGCTGAGCTGCTGTATCTTCGCTTCTTTCTGGACGGCTGCCAGTGTTTCGCGCAGTAGTTTCTCCCCCTGGACAGGTTCCAACTGGCCGTACGCCACGAAATACACGTCCAGGCCGCGCACGGGCAAGTGCGTGTCGGCCGCTGCCACATCTCGAAAGCCGAACACCACCGGCGCCACCACCGATTTGCGCAGCAATTCGTCCACCGGTACGGTGCGATCCGGCAGGCCCGCCAGCCGGGCGCGCAGGGTCTGAGCGTCGGCGCCTTCGACAATCAGCGGCGGTGGCAATTTGACCGGGCCGGGTGTGGACATCGGAAAACCCACTTGCAGCGCTTGCCGATAGACGGGATTGCTTTGCAGATGCGGATCGGCCGACGCCTGGGCCGGCTGCGAGGCCATCAACACAAGCACAAGAAGCGGTGTGGTCATCAGTCAAACTTCACAAATAGTCATTAGTCCAGGTTCACAAAAAGGGCACGCAATTGCCGGCCGGCAGTGGTGCGCCAACTTTGCGCACCGTCGGCGAAGCGACGGCATTCGAGCCTGGTGGTACGTCGACGTTTTTATCTTGCGTCGTGCAATTTGCGCACTGTGCGCATGTTTCAAGGCAACCTGTAGCGCCACGCCCCGTCGTGGCCGTGTGCCCCGTGCTAGCGGACGCGACGGGGCGTGTCTCTGCATGCCCTGACGTGACCGCAGCGCGTCCCTCCAACACTGCCGTTTGGTTACAGCCCTAGCTAGCACCATTTGGTTACGGACCTAGCTAGCTCCATTTGGTTGAAGCACTAGCTTGCGTTAAGGAAAACACCTTACTTGCTTGCCAGCGGGATGACGCGGTCCCAGTTTGGCGGCGGGCGGCGATTGTGCTGCGCGATGTACACTGTCAGAAAGTCCTTGACCTGGTCTTCTGCCGGAACATGGTGCAGCAGTTCTACTGCCTCGGCCCAGCGGCCCGCCAAAAAGGCGTCCAACGCCCGCTCGTAATACCGCAGATGCTCGTCGGTCAGCTCGGGATACTCGGCCAGCGGCGGCAGCAGCTCGCTCACTTCCAGTGGACTGTCCAGTCCATACGGGCGCACTACCGCCAGCCGGCGCACGCGGCAGACTTCCGGTGGCACGTGGCGGCGCAAGTAGCTGGCCGTGGTATCGTCTATTAATATCGGGGCACGCAATATTTTGGTCATGCCTTCCAGGCGGGAGGCCAGATTGACCACTGGGCCGAAGACCGTGACTTTCACCTGGTCGATGCTGCCGATCTTGCCAGCTACGGCCTTGCCGGTGGCGATGCCAATACCGACGTGGAAGTCCTCGGTGTTCTGGAAATCTTTGCGCACCGCCAGGGCGGCTCGTGCGGTGCGCACAATGGCATCATCCTGCGGGATGGGCCAGCCCCAGAAGCCCATCGCCGCATCGCCCTGAAGGTCGCCCACTACCCCGCCTTGTTCGCGGATGTGACGGGTCATGATTCCCAGCGAGTTGCTTACCCGCTGTAGCAGTTCCATCAAGTCGCCGCTGCGGCGTTCCGACTCGCGCGAAAAACCGCGCAGATCGCAGAACATCACCGAGACCGTGCACTCCCGGGGGGCGAGCACCACTTCCGGGTCTTCGTGGGCCAGCGTATCGAGAACCACCGGCGAGAAGAACTGGCTGAGCGTGGCCTGGCGATGTTCCAGCAATCGCATCTGCCGCAGCGAGCCGAGCATGGCAGCCACCAGCTCGGTAAACTTCAGGTCCTCGCGCAGGTCGATCTGCTCTTGGGGCGGAGTAGAAGACGAGCGATCGCTGCCGAAGCGCCCGGCCACGTACAGTCCCCAGCCGGGGCACGAGTTGCCGGGAATCGGCGTGCAAAAGGCCCAATCAAAGTTCTCGCACTGTGTGTAAGCGGAGGCCGGCGCGGACTGGCTTCCCCGCCACACGTGCAACACGCTTTGCCGTTGGCGGATTGCTTCCAGGATCAAGCTTTGGCTGGGTTGAAAGTCGCCCGCCACTGCCAGGCGCTGATCCCAGTGCAGTACTTGCACGCAGGGGCGCTGCGCCGGTTGCGACTGGCTGTGTTGCCGCTGACCATGTTGCTGGTTGCCCGATGCTTGTTCGCTCCGTCGCCACTGGCTGTGCTGAGATTGACCGTGTTGCTGTTCGGCCTGCTGTGTTGTACCCGCAGAGGCCGAGGGCTGCCCGACCACGACGATTGCCGCCGCATCGGCCCGCGGCACGCCTGCCAGCAACATGCTCACCAGCCGCACCGAAAGCTCCACGTCGCCGGCAGCCCCCGAAATCACATCCGGCAAACGGCTGAGCACCTCGATGCGATGGTCCGGATTGCGGAAGGGAATGTGCTTCAAGTAGCTCGGGCTGAACGACTGGGCTTGCACCGGCGAAGGGGCCTGCGACTCGATGCTTACCCGCTGGTCGGCCAACGTAAAAGTGGTCTGCCCGATCACGAAATGCTCGCCCGGCACGATCGTGAAACGATTCTCTTCCTTGCCGCGGAAGAAGATGGGGTTTCGGCCTTCGGGCAGACGGAGCACTTCCAGCCGCCGGCCGTTCCACAACAGACGCACGTGCCGGCGCGAAACCTGATGATCCCACGGCACCGACCACACCCCGGCCGCGCGGCCCAGTACTACCGGCTGCGCTTCCGGCAGCGCCCGCCGCCAACGCTGCTGGGCTTCTGCGCCTTGTGCAATCAGATCGGGCATGTTTCTGCTCGTAGCGCTCTGCGACCGCAAATCAACCCGGGCCAGTCAGATGATAACCGCTGCCTGCTGCGCCAAGACACGCTCGGAAATGCAAGCTTTTGTTGGATGCTTTCCTCACTGGGAATTGCCCAAACCACGCAACAAGCGCAGGTTCCCGCGCACGATCAGCGTCCACAGACCGGCCAGCAGCAAAGTTACCGTCGCCAGTGCCGCCGCCGCGTAGCGCAGCAACCGCTGCTGCAAGCTGGCCATCGTGCTGCCGATGGCCGTTTCGTAAGACTCCTGCACGATCACCAGCCAGCCTGTGGGATCGCCACGCACGAATACCGGTTCCATTCGTGCCAGCCAGTGCAGGTCGTATTGTCTCCCTTCCGGGTCTTTGCCCAGGGGGTCGTAGTAGTGCCGTTGGCGTTCGGGGTTATCGTTAGCTGGCAGATCGTCTGCGCTGATCAGGTAATCGCGGAAGCGGTCCGGCAGGCGTCCCTGTTCGGCGATCAGCTTGTCGTACAACGGATGTTGGAGGATCAGCCCTTGGTCCTCGCCCGGACGCATATCGACCAGCACCGCAAATTGCGATTGCAGCCCAGGCAACGCGACAAACTTGCCCACCTCGACGGTAGTGGCCACGACGCCCAGGAACTGGCCGGCTATGTCGGGATCGAAAATCGGGGCAGCGATGGCCACCACCCAGCGATTGGTTGCCCGCGATTGAAATACCGCCGAAATCTTCGCTCGCCTGATATGCTGGCCTGGCTCGGGGCGCCAGTTTTCGGGCATGTCGCTCGGGCCGCCGTGAAAGTAGCTGCGCCAGGCGAAATTGCGCCCTATCGTATCACCCTGGCCGATCCGCAGCACTGCCGTGCCCCGCGCATCGCAGAAGAACCAGCTTGCGGAATCTTCGCCTTTTTCGGGCACCATCTTCTCGGGCAAGAATCGGTAGAATTGCTTTTGCACCATCTGCCGTTGGGGATCATCGCGGAAAGCCGCCCGCAGTGTCTCCCATTCCTCCGCGTCCAGAGCAGGCTCGTTCAGGCGCGCCAGCCGCTGTTGCACCTCCGGCTGGCTGAGATACTGCGACAGCAGCCGCCGCAGCGCTTCAGATTGAGCCATCTGCTCGACTGCGCTGAGGCGTCTTTCCAGTTCGTTGCCGGCGGCACGGGCCACGTACTGCGCCGCGAAACCGTTGCTGGCCAAGGCACGCTCCGTCAGCGCTTCATCCGACTGCTGCACCGCTGCACGGAACCCCTGCCAGGCAAACCAGGCCGTCACCACCAGCAACACCGCCGGGACGACTGCGGCCACGACCATCACGGGTCGGCGGGCACGCCGGGCTGCACGCAGCCGCAAGGCGTCCAGCACCGCTTGCACGTTGGGAAAACGTTTTTGCGGGTCGACGGCCAGGCAGCGGTCGACGATCTCGGCCAGCATCCGGTCCACCCCCCGAATCCGCCTGTGCTCCGTCGGCGGCGGCGCCGTGGCGATCATCTGCCGGTAGCGCTGGAGCCGAACTTTCAGATCGGCAGTCTGCTCCAACTCCTCGGCCGCATCGGCAGTGCGGTGCGGCGGATTGCCAGTCAACATGCAATACAGCACCGCTCCCAGCGCGTACACGTCCCAGCGCGCGTCGGGCACGGCCTCCAGATCGGCCTGCTCGGGCGCCATGTAGAAAAGCGTTCCCAGGGCGGGCGTCTGTTCGGTCGAAAGACGCGACTGACCGAAGTCGGCCAGCCGCGGCCGGTCGTCCTCGTCCAGCAGGATGTTCGCCGGCTTCAGATCGCAGTGCAGTACACCTTTGTTGTGCGCGTGTACCAGCCCCAGCGCCACGTCCTCGAAAAGTGCTACGGCTTGCTCGACCGGCAACGGGCCGTGCTGGAGCCGTTCGGCCAGCGAACCTTTTTCCAGATACTCCATGATGTAGTAGGGCGGATCGGCATCCCAGCCCACGCCCAGCAGTTGCACCACGTATCGGTCGGCAAACAAGAACGCCAGTTTTTCCACTTCGCGGCTCAGCAGCGACCAGTCCAGACCGCCCCGATGCGTGTAGAACTTTATCGCCACCCGGCGGCCTGTGTTGCGCTCCACGGCCACCCAAACCTCGCCGTACGCGCCGACGCCGAGAAACCGCTCAGGCTCGTAGCCGGGAACGACCGCCGGTGGACGTGCCCGCTGTAGGCTCAGTTCCCGAGCAAGCCGGCGCTGGTGACCTACCTGGGGTTCGGTTTCTTCCATGCTCATACCGCTAAGTATAACACCACGTCGGCGGCTGGTGAGATTGGGCTGGCCTGCGCACAGCACTGGCTTGTGGGCATTGAGTTTGGGCAGGCCGAAGCGGGGCGTTTTTGCCCCCGCAACGCTCCACTGCTGCCGGCGGAGAGTGTAAGCCAGTTGCGTTGTGGGCCGAAGTTGCTCCGACGTGCACCTGTCAAGTCGTGATACTTGGCATGTTCCACCGCAGCGCGATAATGCAACGTTGGATTGTAGCCTACGATATCCCCGACCAGCGACGCCGAATGCGCCTGGCCAGCCTGCTGGAGGATTTCGGCGACCGGACGCAGCAGTCGGTCTTCGAGCTGCTGCTGGAGGGCCGCGACTGGGAGATGATGGCACAGCGGATTGTGCAAGTGATCGACCCGCAGCAGGACAAGGTCCGGCTGTACCCGGTCTGCCAGCAGTGCCATGGGAAAATCGTAGACCTGGGGCGAGTAGAAAAGCCCCCTTTCGATCGACCGGAGGTGGGGATATTATGAGCCTGTGCTGGGGCGCGGAAACCTTTTTGGTGAGCCGAAAAAGGCGGAGGTTTCCGCAACTGTTTTTCTAACCCTATGGCACGCCTGGAGGGCCGTAGGGGCGGTTCGCGAACCGCCCCTACGTTCAACCGCCTGAAACCCTGCCCTGATGAACAAGGGATTGAAACCAGAGCGTAGGGGCGGTTCGCGAACCGCCCCTACGTTCAACCGTCTGAGACCCTGGCCTGATGAATT
>Ga0209101_1000059_pt1 | contig 88060 bp, 80 predicted proteins | sample ConPoolayeCmetaG_FD_185481 | JGI IMG/M metagenome (GOLD analysis project Ga0209101, IMG submission 185481) | Hot spring microbial mat communities from California, USA to study Microbial Dark Matter (Phase II) - Cone Pool mat layer C metaG... ... | reverse complement strand
GATAGAATTATTTCTGCTTGTCATTCTGAGCGAAGCGAAGAATCTCTAAAACTCATTGAGAAAATCATTAAACATAAAAATATCAATCAGCAAATAAAAGAATGGAAAGAGTTAGGAATAGTAGATGAAAACTTTAAGGTAGAAGATATTTTTGAAACTGATTTAACTGATAGACATTTATCAGAAAAATATAAACATTTACCCATTGATACAAAGTATTTTAAAGATTTAGAGCTTGAAATTTTGTTTTTGTTTGACGATTTGGACAAATCTTTAGACGGCTGGCTGATAAAGAGTGAAAATTATCAAGCATTGAATACGATTTTGCCAAAATTCAAAGAGAAAGTACAGACAATTTATATTGATCCACCGTTTAATTTAGACAGTTCAGACCAATTTTTATATCGTACAAATTACAAAGATGCTAATTGGGCAACGCTTCTTGAAAATCGCTTAAAACTTGCTAAAGAATGGCTGAATAAGAAAGGAAGCATTTTTGTAAGATGTGATTACAATGGGAATTGGATTATAAGACCGATAATGAATGATATTTTTGATGGTAATTATAAAAATGAAATAGTTTTAAGTAAATCAGCGAAATTAACTGAAAAAATAAACAAATATCATAGCGCACACGACTCTTTGTTTTTTTTTACAAAATCTGACGATTATAATTTTGAACCAGCAACAAGAAAAAGAGAGGAACCTAAATGGCGAAGTATGCATTTACCAGGTATTCGATGGTCGCCTATCCCTAACGAATATGTAAAATTATTTTCAAAGGAAAATATAAAAGAAAAGAATGGTAAATATGTAACAAGAGCAAGGATAATTTTAGGGAAGGAAATGTTACCTCCAGAGGGAAGACACTGGGCGTTGAGTCAAGAATCAATATTTGAGTTAGAAAAAGAAAGTAAAATTAAATTAAGTAATAAAGGAGAACCACAAACGGAAGAGGCAGAAACTCAAAAATTAACCGATAATTGGACTGATTGGGTTGGTTATTCTTCAATTTGGGGGTTTGTTACTGAGAATAATGAAAAAGTAATTGAAAGGGTCATTAAAACTTCTTCATTTAGAGAAGATGATTTAATTCTTGACTTCTTTCTTGGTTCTGGTACAACAACGGCAGTAGCACACAAGCTTGGCAGAAAATGGATAGGTGTTGAAATGGGAGAACATTTTTATACAGTGGTTTTGCCAAGAATGAAAAAGGTTTTGGCTTACGATAAATCAGGAATATCAAAAGAAGTAAAAGAATACAAAGGCGGTGGTTTTTTCAAATACTACGAACTTGAACAATACGAGGAAGCGCTGGCGAATTGCAAATATGAAGATGGCGATCTGTTTAATGCTCCGGGTAGATCACCCTATCAGGAATATGTTTTTCTAAAAGATGAAAAAATGCTCAAAGCACTGGAGATTGATTACGAAAACAACAAAGTCAAAGTCGATTTAACAAAACTCTACCAAGATCTCTCATCTTCGCTCGGGACAAGCATAGACATTGCCGAAACACTATCAAACTTAACAGGTAAATGGATAAAGAAAATAAGCGTTGACGAAGTAGAGTTTGAAGACGGGACAAAAATTGATATTAAGAATTTGGATTATAAATTGATAAAACCGTTGATTTGGTGGTGATAATATGTATTTAGCTTATTTTGATGAATCAGGTGATGATGGCTATCCAAAGTATTCCTCAGAAATATTTGTACTCACAAGCGGATATCTACATTATCAAAATTGGCAAAAAGTTTTTCAATCATTAGTGACATTTCGTCAAAATTTAAAAAAAACTTTTGATATACCAGTTAAATTAGAAATTAAAGCACGCGACTTTATTTTAAACAAAAATCCTTATAAAAATTTTAATTTAACCGATGAGAAACGGAAAAAAATTTTAAAGAATATCGCTGATTTTTTAGGAACAGTTGAAATTAAGTTTATAAATGTAGTCATTAATAAAAAGAAAATCTTAAAAAATAACTATCCTGTCTTAGAAAACGCAGTTAAATTTAATATTCAACGAATTGAGAATGATTTAAAAAATGATTTAAATAATAAATTTATTATCATTACTGATGAGGGAAGAGTTGGCAAAATGAGATATACAACAAGAAAAATTCAAAGAATAAATATTATTCCATCAAAATTCATTGGGAAATATAGAAAGGAAATAAAACTTTTAATCGAAGATCCCCTCCCCAAAAAATCCCAAGAGTCATTTTTTATTCAAATGTGTGATTTTGTCGCTTATGTAGTTTATCTTTACGGAATAAAAAAATTTTTATCGACAAATTGGTCGAAAAGATTATCGTCAATTTTTGACGAGTCAGATCTAATGGAGATATTAAATAAGATTAAACCCGTTTTAAATTTAAAAGCAAGTAATAACAATGAATATGGAATTGTATGTTATCCAAAATAAAAAAACACCACCTACAGCGCATTCGCGCTCTCAGTGGTTCATATTTATTATAAATAATATTTTTTATTATTGTCAACTTTAAAATTTAGAATAAATTAAATGAGCAAATTATATTTAAAAGACATTATAAACAATATCTCCTTCGAAAACCTCCCCTTAAAATGGCAAGGGTTTGATTTTGTTAGATTTTCAAAAAACAAAAGGCTTTTTGACTTTCAAAAAGAGGCATTGAGAAATGCCCTCAAAGGTCTTTGGCTTTATTTTATCGATAAAAACGCTAATAAAAATGATTTTTATCGTTTATATCAAGTTAATGGTTTAGAGAAAACTTTTGATTACAATTTAAACCGAGAAAAAAAATCAGCAAAATATTTATTAGAATATCCTGATGATTATCCGATAAGTGATAATAAAACTTCCTTTGCCTACTTTATCAACCGAATGAGCTTCTGGATGGCGACAGGATCAGGAAAAACCTTAGTGATTGTCAAACTAATCGAATTTTTAGGAAAACTGATTGCCCAAAAAGAAATACCCCAAAACGATATTCTTTTTTTAGCCCACCGTGATGATTTACTGGATCAATTTAAAACCCATATTGATGAGTTTAATAGTTTTAATTTTGAGACAAAAATAAACTTAAAAAGTTTAAAAGATTACGAAAATGTAAAGCGAGAAAACCCTTTGCCATTTGATAAAAATGAGATTACAGTTTTTTACTACCGATCTGATTTAATTTCTGATCAATCAAAAGAAAAGATAGTTAGTTTCAAACAATATGATAATCAAGGACAATGGTATATTCTGTTGGATGAAGCGCATAAAGGAGACAAAGAAGATGGCAAAAGACAGATTTTATACTCTATCCTTTCAAGAAATGGTTTTTTATTCAATTTTTCTGCCACCTTTACCGATCCAAGAGACTTTACCACTTGTGTCTTTGATTTTAATCTTTCAAAATTTGTCGAAGAAGGTTATGCGAAGCATATCTGTGTTGCCTCTTCTAAAATCGATGCTTTTCGCACCCAAGATGATTTCTCTACCATTGAAAAACAAAAAATTGTTTTAAAAACCCTTTTGTTTTTAGCTTATATCAATAAACATTTCGAAAAGATAAAAAAGGTTAATAATAATTTATACCATCGACCATTGATTTTGACTTTAGTTAATTCAGTTGATGTTGAAAATGCTGACTTAGAACTATTTTTTAAAGAATTAGAAAAAGTGGCGAAAAATGAGATAAGACAAGATCTAATAAAAGAGGCACAACAAGATTTAATTCAAGAATTTAGTGAACACCTAACTTTTGAGTTTGAAGAGTTGAAATTCAGGTTAGATGAAGATTCAATCCTCAACTTAACTTACAATGATATTCTAAACTACGTCTTAAATACAAAAACTGCTGGTAATATTGAGGTTTTAAAGATTCCCGGTAATAAAAACGAATTAATTTTTAAACTAAAAACAGCTGAAAAACCCTTTGCGTTGATTAAAATTGGCGATATTGCCGGCTGGTTAAAAAATAAGCTTGCCGGATATGAAATAAATGAAAGTTTTGATAATGAAAGTTATTTTAAAAGACTAAATCAGGATGACTCGGATATAAATATTTTGATGGGGTCACGTTCTTTTTATGAAGGTTGGGACTCTAACAGACCAAATCTTGTTTTGTTTATAAACATTGGTGTTGGGAGCGAGGCGAAAAAATTTGTTCTTCAATCGATTGGAAGGGGAGTAAGAATTGAACCCTTAAAAAATAAAAAAAAGAGATTAAATAATTTATTTAATGCTAAAGAAATTTCGGAAGTGCTATTTGAAAAAATTAAAGATTTAATCCTACCCATTGAGACTTTGTTTATCTTTGGTACCGATGCAACAAACCTAAAAGAAATCGTTGCTACCTTAAAAGAACAAAAACAAGACAAAAATTTAGGTGATGAATTTATTATTAATCCCCAAAAAGAAGGAAAACTACTTTTAATTCCGGTTTATCAAGAATCACAAAAAATATTAGCTGAGGAAAAAGACGTTTTAAAATACCCAATTGGTGAAAAAGATTTTGATTTGACAAAAGAGTTTTATAATTTTTTAGGCGATAAGATTGCTTTGATTAAGTATGATGTTGATGTAAAAATATTAAAAAAAGCAAAAGATAGTTTTTTAAAAAAGGAAAAATATTTTGATTTAAGTAATAGCGTTTCGCTTTTAGATCCAAATCTAGTCCTTAAACGTATTTTTGATTACTTTGGAGTGAAGAATAAAGAATTTGAAAAGTTTAAAGAATTAGGAGATGAAATTGTTCATTTTAAAAATGTGAGATTTAATGATGGAGAAAGATACCAAAAAATAATTGAGGCAATAAGGAAAGTAAAAAACTATCCTCAAAAAACAATGAAAGAAAAGGAAGCAGATGAAGAATTTGAAAAAACAAAGAACAAGGAAAGATATAAAAGCGCAATCAGGCAGTTAGAATTAGATTTTCAACCCGAGATTGTTTATGATAACTTAAAAATTAAGTATTTAGCTCATCATTATTATCTTCCGGTCATTGTTTCGGAAACGGAAAAAATTGACTATCTCAATCATATTATTAACGTTGAGAGTGAAAAGAAGTTTATTGAGCAGTTAGAAAACTATCTTAGTACTCCAAATAATATTTTTTTACAGTTTGACTGGTGGATGTTTTCAAAGATTGATCAGACCTTGGATGAGGTTAACATTCCTTATTTTAATCCCAATGAAAATCGAATCGCTAATTTTAAACCGGACTTTATTTTTTGGCTAAAAAAAGGCGATGATTATTTAATTTTATTTGTTGATCCAAAAGGAACAGAACATACCGATGCTTATAGAAAGATTGATGGGTATTCAAAAATTTTTGAAGTGGAAGTTGATGGAAGAAAATTAAGTAAAAAATTTAATCAAGATAAATTAAATATTAAAACAAAATTATTGCTAAAATCGAAAAAGAGTATAACTCAAGTTCCTGAATTTTATAGAAAATACTGGTTTGATAATTTTGCCGATTTTTCTAAGAAGATTGTTAATAGTGATAATTTAGTCAGTGTGCCCTTAGGAGGAGTCGAACCCCCATCCTCGGTTCCGAAGACCGATGCTCTATCCATTGAGCTATAAGGGCGATAATATAATATATAGATTATATACCATGCACTGTTTAAATTACAATTATTATGATTAAATTTATTATCTTTTGGGTCCTAATTATTATTGAACTGTTTTTTATTGCCGGTTATACGATCTATATTATCTCTTTAATTTACTCCTCACTAAAAGGTTCTTTTTTTGTTCCCACCAGCAACCGCCAACTTAATCAGATTTTTAATAAGATTGATTTTAACCATAAGAAGATATTTATTGATTTGGGTAGCGGCGATGGCCGGGTGGTTCGGTATATTGCCAAACAGTTTCCTAAAATTCAAGCCATTGGTTTAGAAGTCAATCCTTTGTTGATCTTTCTTTCAAGGACAATTGCCAAAATGAAAAAGATAAAGAACTGTCAGTTTTATAAAGTCGATTTAGTTCATCAACCAATTCCAAAGGCGGATATCGTCTATCTTTTTTTGATGCCGAAGCTGATTGATCTGATATCACCAAAGTTGAAGAAACTATTGGATAGTAATAGTTTGGTGATTTCGCATGGTTTTCAAATTCGGCTGTTGAAAAGATACTTAGTTAAGGTAATCAACGATAAACCATTTGCGACTTATTATTATAATAAAATAAATTAAAAATTAAAGAATAAAAATGAAATAAATAGAAATTAAAAATTTAAGATTCAAAATTCAAAGCACCAAACACTAAATAAATCTAAAATCTAAAGCACGAAATTCGAAATAGGATTTATAGGACGTATAAGACTTATAAGACGGATAGGAGAAAGAGAATAAATTTAAAGTTATAGGTGATAACATAGGATTACTGGTTACGTTACACGTTATACGTTATACGTTATAATTTACACGTTATATGAAGATAAGAAAGATTTTCAAAAAAGAGCGGATGTTAAAGTGGTTGATTATTGTTTCTGGATTGATTCTTATTCTTTCTTCAGTGGCACCGTTTTTATTATTTGCCTTTAGACCGTAATGAATCTTTTAACCGCAATTGACCAGTTGCCAAAATCCAGTGTTGTTACCATTCGCCGTCTTAAAAAGATCGGTATTAAGTCTTATTTTGATCTTTTAAACTACTTTCCATCACGTTATGAGGACTACTCGCTTATCTCAAAGATTAATCAACTTCAACCCGAAGAAAAGGCAACCATTACCGGGCGAGTGGTTCAACTTAGCCAGCAGATAAGCCGTCGGGGATTGAGAATCATCATTGTTCAAATCGCCGACAGTAGCGGAAAGATTAACTTGATATTTTATAATCAACCATATCTTTTAACGATCTTTAAAAAAGATCAGTGGCTGAGTTTTGCTGGTGAGGTGACAATATTTAACAAAAAGATTGGCTTTACTCCGTCGGAGTATGAGGTTGGATCACCAAAGATTCACACCGGCCGAATTATTCCCATTTATCCGGAAAAAAATCGCTTATCGTCGCGGACGATTCGGGAAAAGATCTTTTTTTTGCTTAATCAGTATCAAAATGAGATTAATGAGATACTACCTGAGCCGATTATTCGATATAATCAGTTAATCGATCGCAAACAAGCTTATCAAAACATTCACTTTCCTCGCGATAAAAAAGCGATGAAGATGGCTTATCAGCGTTTGGCGTTTGACGAACTTTTTTTACTTCAACTTTCAGCCCGATTAACTAAGATTAACTGGGAAAAAGAGATTGTCACCAATCGGTTTTTAATCAATAAATCTATTTTCTCAAAGATCGAAAAGTTTATTAACGATCTACCGTTTAAATTAACTACGGCTCAGATACGAGTTTGGCGCGAGATTTTATCGGACCTAAAAAAAAGTTGGCCGATGAACCGATTGCTTCAAGGTGATGTTGGCTCGGGTAAGACCGTTGTGGCCGCCTTAGCCGGTTATTTCGCGTATCTTAATGGTTTTCAAACCTTATTAATGGCGCCAACCGAGATCTTAGCGGAACAACATCTTCGCACGATGAGCCAACTTTTTAAAGACTATCCGTTAAAAATTGGTCTTCAAACTGGCTCAAAAAAGATTAATAAAAAGGAGACAGTTAACCATTTCGATATCATTATTGGAACTCACGCGCTTTTAAATGAAAGACTAAAGTTTGAGCGGGTGGGATTGGTGATAATTGATGAACAGCATCGCTTTGGCGTTGAGCAACGGGCAAAACTCCAAAAAAAAGGTTTTAATCCGCATCTTTTAACAATGACGGCAACCCCAATTCCCCGGACAGTGGCCTTAACCCTTTATGGCGAGTTGGAAATCTCGGTAATTGACGAGATGCCGCCAGGTCGCCAACCGGTTAAAACCTACTTAATCCCTAAAAATAAGCGACTTGATTGTTATGACTGGATAAAAAAACAGATAAAAGCAGAGAAAACCCAGGCGTTTATTGTCTGTCCATTAATTGAGGAGTCAACTGTTGAGACAATGAGATCGGTCCGGGCGGCCAAAAAAGAGTTTGAGAGTTTAACCTCGATCTTTAATGGATTTCGGTTGGGATTACTTCATGGTAAGATGCGACCGAAGGAAAAGGAAAAGATAATGGATGAGTTTGCTCGATTAAAAATTGATATTTTAGTGACTACGCCGGTGGTTGAGGTAGGAATCGATATCCCCAATGCTTCGATAATGATCGTTGAAGCGGCAGAACGTTTTGGTTTAGCCCAACTCCATCAACTTCGTGGTCGAATTGGTCGCCGAAATCAGCAAGGATACTGCTTTCTTTTTACAGAAAAAGAAAGTACCACCATTATTAGTCGGCTTAACTTCTTTTGTCAAACTCATAATGGTTTAAGTTTGGCGGAGAAAGATCTTTCAATTCGGGGACCCGGTGATCTTTACGGCCATCAACAACATGGGTTTGTTGAACTCAAAATTGCCAGTTTCAATGACTATTCGTTGATTGAGAGAACTAAAACGGCCGTTAACTACTTTGTCACTCATTACTCACTTGACCAGTACTCTGATCTGAAAAAATTAATTGGAGATCGGGTAATCTTTACCGCTAATAATTGATATTATCTAAATGTTGAAATACATAGATTAAAAATAAAAAATAAAAAATAAAAAATAAAAATGACAATGAAAAAAGATAAAAAGAAATAAAGTAAAAATTAATAGAAATAAGGTAAAAATAGGGGTAAGAAAATTAAAAAATAAAAAATAAAAATTAGAATTTCGGATTTTGGATTTATTTAGTGCTTTATGCTTTAGATTTTAGATTTATTTAGAATTTGGTACTTTGAATTTGGGATTTGTTTGGGATTTAGAGTTTAGAGTTTAGAATTTAGGATTTATTTAGAATTTGGGATTTGTTTATTTTGCTTGAAAAATATAGCGCTTTGTGTATACTTAAATTATTATGATTCCAAATAATTTTGAATCAAGATCGTTGCGCCAACGTTATAAGAGGCAGCAGTTAGTTTATCGAATTCTATTAATCTTTTTGATCACCATCTTTGGTTTTTTTGCCATTAATTTAGTGATTTTTTCTTGGTATGCTAAAGATCTACCATCACCGGGAAAGCTTTCTCAAACAAAGGGCTATTCGACGATCTTTTATGATCGGGACGATAAAGTTCTATACGAGATGTATAAAGACAAAAACCGAATTCCGGTGGAGTTAAAAAATATATCCTCTTACCTAAAACAGGCGACCATTGCCATTGAAGATAAAAACTTCTATAAACACAAAGGTATTTCTGAAACCGGCATCTTGCGGGCGATTTTAAGTATTGTTTTACGCCGTTCGGTTCAGGGCGGCTCGACGATTACTCAGCAGTTAATTAAAAACGTACTCCTTGACTCACGCCAAAGAGTTTCACGGAAGATTCGGGAGTGGATCCTTTCATTTGAGGTGGAAAGACGGTATACTAAGGATCAGATCTTAGAAATGTATCTTAATGAAGCCCCTTATGGGGGTAATTACTACGGGGTTATGTCTGCCAGTCAGGGTTACTTTGGAAAGGACCCGGCAAAACTAACCTTGGTTGAGGCGGCAATTTTAGCCGGGCTACCCCAAAGCCCAACCCGTTACTCGCCGTTTATTGGTGAAAAGGATGCCTGGAAGTTTCGGGCCGTTGATGTTCTTCGCCGAATGCGTGAAGACGGTTATATTGACAAAAAAACCGAAAAACAAGCACTGACCGACTTGGAAAAAGTTAGGTTTAATCAAAAAAAATTTGATATCATTGCCCCGCACTTTGTCTTTTATGTTCGCGATCAGTTAGAAAAAGAGTTTGGCGCAAAGATATTTGAAAATGGATTAAAAATTAAAACGACCATTTCCTCTAAAATTCAGAAAGAAGCCGAGTCAATCATTAATAGAGAGATTAAAAATCTAAAAAAATATAATGTTGGTAATGGTGCGGCGGTTGTTCTTGATAACAAAACCGGTGAGATTTTAGCGATGGTTGGTTCCTATGACTTTTTTGATGAAAAATATGGTAAGTTCAATACCACGTTGGCTCTGAGGCAGCCTGGTTCTACGGTTAAACCAATTACCTATGCCTTAGCCTTTGAACAAGGTTATACTCCAGCCACCGTTCTTATGGATGTTAAGACCGAGTTTAGTAGCGGGAGCAACAATGAAAAACCATATTTGCCCGAAAACTACGATGGTAAGTTTCGGGGACCGATTCAACTAAGATTTGCTTTAGGTAACTCAATTAACATTTCGGCGGTCAAACTTTTGGCAATGATCGGCTTAAAAAATTTTTTAGAAAGAGCGAATCAGATGGGGTTAAAAACCTTAGCTCCGACTGAAGCCAATCTGCGCCGCTTTGGTTTTTCCATAACTTTAGGTGGCGGCGAGGTGACTCTTCTTGATCTTACTTCTGCCTTTTCGATCTTTGCTCGGGGAGGAACAAAAAAAGAGATTAGTTCTTTGATCGAGGTGCGTGACTTTAAAAATCGGTTAATATATAAAAAATCAAAAACAAGAGAAGAAAAAGTTTTTTCCCCGGAGATTTCGTTTTTAATCTCTCACATTCTTTCTGATAACAATGCGCGCGCTTTGGTTTTTGGTCCAAACTCCTATCTCTTAATTCCCGGAAAAACGGTTGCGGTTAAAACTGGCACCACCGATGATAAACGCGATAACTGGGCGATTGGCTATACCAAGTCGGTTACGGTCGGTGTTTGGGTTGGTAATAATGATAACTCGCCGATGGATCCAAAGATTGCCTCTGGAGTTACCGGTGCTTCCCCAATCTGGCATAACTTAATCCGTTTTATTCTTTCTAATAACGGTGGTGGTTATGCTGACGGCATTATCAACAAGCCGGATCGGGTGAAGGCGATCGAGATCGATGCCTATTTAGGTGGTTTACCAAAAGATGGCTATCCAAAACGGAGTGAGTACTTTATTGACGGTACCGAACCAAAAGATACTTCTCCTTTCTATAAAAAACTTAAGATCTCCAAAAGCAATGGCAAGTTAGCGAATGAGATTGAGATTAAAAGCGGTAACTATGAGGAAAAAGAGTATATTGTGATTACTGAGGCTGATCCGATCTCTACCGATGGTAAAAACCGATGGCAGGAAGCAATCAATCAGTGGCTTTACAGTCAAAGTGATGAAAAGTATAAACCGCCAACGGAAACCTCGGACTCATCGACCGATGACATTATCATCTCGATTAAAAGTCCATCTCATCAGTCAAAGATTGAGTTAAACAATGTTAATATTCGGGCGAAGATTGTTTCCGTAGTTAGTATTAAAAATATAAAGTTAAAGATTAACGGTAATGAGATTAAGTCTTTTGATGGCGATCGGCGGGAGATCAATGAAACGATTAATCTTTCCGATGGTGTTTATGAGTTAGAGGTGGTGGCGGTTAATGAAAAAGACAAAATCGGATCAGCGAAGATTAAATTTGGAGTCAATAAAAACTGGGACTGGGTTAGTCCTACCGAAACACCAACACCGACCGAAACACCAACACCAACCCAAATGACACCATCGGCTACGCCTACCTAAAATTATTAATTCCTAAAATTTGACATCAACTATGAGTTTGATATCATAAAATTATGAGACAAAAAAAATTATTAATCTTACTTTCCTTCTTTATTTTAGTCTTTATCAACCTATTCCTAACGATAAAAATTCTTCATTTTTCGCAAAAACAGCAAAAAATCAACACCATTCTTAGGGAGATCGATGATCAAAAAAATTACTATCAACAGTTTTCAACGACCAGCGGCCCGGTTGTTCTTGGTACTTACCAAACCCAATGGGAGGTAAACGATAATCGGGTTGCCAATCTGAAAAGTTTTTTTCGAAAACACAACTCGCCTTTATATCAATATGCTGATTTGATTGTTCAAGTTTCTGACAAATATCATTTTGACTATAGGTTATTGCCGGCGATTGCGATGCAGGAGTCAACCCTTTGTAAGTTTATCCCAGAAAGCTCTCATAACTGTTGGGGTTGGGGAATCTATGGTAATACGATTACCCGATTTGATTCGTATGAAGAAGCAATTGAAACCGTTGCCAAAGGGATTAAAAAAAACTATTTGGACAAAGGATTAATTACCGCTTCAAAGATTATGCAAAAGTATACTCCTTCTTCAAGCGGTAGTTGGGCCGCCGGTGTTAACTATGTACTAAGAATGCTTGAGTAAAAGAAATAAAAACGAACGATTGGTTTATTGAACAGCACGAGTTAGTTGAAGTTCTTGAGAAAGAGAGTATTGAGTGCCTTTCTTTTTGGAAAGAGCGGCAAAAAGCGAACCCCGTTTCTTTTTTTTCGAAACCAAGGCCTGTAACCAGGTTTTTGACTCACCAATCTTTGCCCGAAGTGTTTTTAAGATTCTTAAAATAATCTCTAAGAAGCGAACATGATAGATACCGGGTTTTACCGGCAGTTCGTTTAAAGAGATATTTTCAATATCTTTAACCTGCGCCAACAAACTTTTATCAGACTGTTTAATTAACTCAATCTCCTTACGGATAAGTTCGGATAACTCTTTAATCTGGCGCCGAATAATTTCCTGTTCGTAATAGTGATTATAGGAGAAAACCGTAAACTCTTTTCTATGAGAGGGTTTTGATTTTTCTTTTTGACCTTCTTTTGTTTGATTGAAAAACTTTTCTACATTGCCGGAATCACGATCAAAAAAAGAGGCGCGATTTTGAGATGACTCAATTGGATTCAAAAAATTGAGGATAGAATTAGAGCTTTGTTTTTTTTGCGTCGTCATACCGATATTATACTACAGGCTAAGAAGAAGATCAAGGGTTTTTTGCTTGCGTAAGATCGAGGCGTAAAAATAGGCATTTTTTCGCGCCATTTCCCGTTCTTTTTCATCTTTGATTAGGCTAAAAAGATGGTCTAAATCTTTATTTTCTACCGTTATTCCTTCGGCATCGGCGATTGCTTGAAGAATAAACTCTAATTTATAGGTATTGACAATCTCATTTCGGTACTGTTCTTTTAACTGTTCGTAGGTAATATTTTTTGACCGCAGATAAGACTCAACTGTTAAGCCGATTTTTTGGATATCATCAACTAACTGGGTTAATCGGCGATTTAGATCTTCCTCAATAATCAGATCGGCGATCTCACAGTCAATCGTTTTAAGCAGCCGATCAAGAATCTTATTTAACAGCATCTGTTTCTGCTTTTCTTTTTCCGACTCGGTTAACTCTTTTGTTTCTTTACCCGGCAACCAGATATCGTTTTTTTTCTCTTCGTCTTTAATCTTTTTTATCTCTTCCTTAAAGTTTTTTAAGTTAACTATAGGTTTTAGGGCGATAGTAATCTTTACCTGCCAGTCTTCATCTTCCTTTGCCTTAACTAGGTCAATCTTTGGTGAGATAATCGGTTGAATTGATTCCTTTTTAATAATTTCTTGATACAATCGGGGCAGCAAATTAGAAAGCATCTTTTGATAAACCATTTCTTTTTTAAGATGTTTTTCAGCAATTGTTTTTGGCACTTTGCCTTTGCGAAAACCTTCAACGACTAATTCCTTTTGAAGTTCCGCAAAACTTTTTTTATACTCCAGATCAATTGTTTTATTGGGAATAGTTAAGATAAACTCAATCGTATTCTTTGGTTTTTTAACTGTTTGATAGTTGAACATATAAATTAATCTAATTCTAACTGATTTTTGGAAATATGCAAGTTAATTTTTTCCTCTTCGGTTTGAAAAACTTGAATAAAGTAGTTAACTTTTTGGGCCCAATTAGGGCTTTGGGCGTATATGGGAGCGATTGTTTCGATTGTTGTATAACCGCGATCAAAGTAGTTAGTTCGCAACTTCTGCCCAACCGTTTCAATGGCGGCTTGCCAATTAGGAAAGATGACGGAGCCACCACCCCAACCGAACGGATTATAGGAATTAGGATAGAGGTAGTGACCAAAGGTTGATTCAACCCCGGCAATTGCCGGTAACAAGTAACAATCAATATTATAACGAAAACCAATCTCAACAAAGATTTCCGACTGATCAACCAATGGCGAGGAATAGATATCTAAAACCCGACGAATGATCTCCGTTTTTAACATCTTTTTACTAATTACTTCTTTTAGGTTTGGATGTTCAAATCGCCGTGTAAATGTGGCTGACTGGCCGGCGATCTTTTTTGCCAAAACCACCGGCGGAGAAAACAACGATAGAGCAAAGAACAAAAAACCAATTAAGAGCGTTTTTCTCATAAAAAAATCCTAAAGCTTTTCGGACATATTGAAAAACCTTAGGATCTAATAAAGAATTATAGCAAATTATTATAAGATTTTCAAGTTAAGATGATTAAATGGAAAAGAATCAGTTAAATTTGATTATGTTTTGGTATAAGACTTATAAGTCGTATAAGACTTATAGGAAATTAAGTTACACGTTACACGTTATACGTTATACATTGCCGGCTAAACGAAATCGTTATTGGAGTTGTAAAGTTGAACGGGTTGAGTATATAATATCTTAATTAAAGATATGAAAAAAATTGCTCGAATGATCTTTTTTTCTGGGGCAGCCCTTTACTTAACCCAACTTTGGAATAAAGGATTGATTATTGAGTTTGACTTAAGAACGTTATTCTTTCTTGTTTTGGGAGTCGCGGTTTTAAATTACATCATCAATCCAATTTTAAAGATGATTCTTTTTCCCTTAAACATTATTACCTTTGGCTCAATTTCTCTAATTATCTACTTTCTTCTTTTCCATTTTTTAGTTCAGTATTTTCCAGTAATCAAGATTACTAACTGGGTATTCCAGGGTTATCATATCAGTTACCTGGTTAATGTTGGCTTGATCGCAACATCGGTTTCCTTTATTATTAATTTTTTGGAAATGATTATATGAAGATTTTTTTTCAATTTTTGACCATTATCGTTGGTTTTTTAATTATCATCTTTATTCTTATTCAAGGCAAAGGGGCTGGTTTAGGAAGCGCCTGGGGTGGTGGTGGCGAGTTTTTTCAAACGAGAAGGGGGGTTGAGAAGATAGTTTTGATTTTAACGGTAATTTTTATCGCCATTTTTTTTATTATCTCATTAGTTAATCTATTTATTTAAGTTGATAAAGTAATGTGATTAAAACACTAAGATATTATTACTGGTTGGTGATTGAGTTTTTTAAAAAAAACTCGAAGTTAATTATTCTTGCTTTTTTTATCTCGTTAATATTTTCTTTAACATTAACGACGGTCTATCCGTATTTCGAGTCGTTAGTGATTATTAAAAAAAAGATTGTTGGACTGGTGAATAATTCTTATTCTCTGTCTGATCTACCCGATGAGATTAATTACCAGGTATCGAATGGATTGATATCCGTTGACGAAACTGGTCGAGTTATACCTCTTTTGGCTAAAGATTGGCGTATTGAAGATAATGGTAAACGATTCATCTTTAGACTTAAGCCCAATTTGATCTGGAATGATGGGGTTAAGGTATCAACTAAGGAATTTAAATATAACTTTAAAGGGGTAAAAACTTATACGCCTGATGACCAGACAATCATTTTTGAGTTGGCTTCGCCTTTGCCGATCTTCATCAACTACTTAAAGAAACCGATAATTAAATATCCACTGGTTGGGATTGGTGGTAGTTACTATTTAGGAAAAACAGTTAAAAAAAATGAACGGATAAAGGAGATAAATCTATTACCAATTAAGAAAAATTTACCCCCACTTTGTTACCGGTTTTATCGAAGCGATGATGAGATGATTGCGGCTTATAAAAAAGGGGAAGTTCGGGAGATGGTTAGTGATAAACGAGCCTTGATTGAGCCATTACTTAGATGGATGAATACCGAAGTGATAAAAGACACTGACTATAAGCGTCTTTATACTCTTTTTTTTAACTTAGAAAAACCTTTTCTTAAGGATCGAGATAACCGCATCTCTTTACGGATGGCAGTTGATTTAAACAAAGTTAATCAATATGGGCAGATTGCCTTAGTTTCAATTCCGCCGATTTCTTGGGCCTATAACACCGATCTTAAACCATGGAGTTATGAACCGGAGATGGCAAAAAAGATTATTACCAAAGATGATTCAAAAAAAGAGATAAAACTGACTCTTTACTCTTATTTTGAGTATGCGGAGATTGTTTCTTTAATTTCAGATTGGTTAGAAAAGATTGGGCTGAAGGTAAATGTTCGGTATATCTCTGACTCGATGCCGCCCCCAGACTTTGACCTATTTTTGGTGGCCCTTAATATTCCAGATGATCCGGATCAGTACTTTTTTTGGCATTCGTCACAGAAACAAACAAATATTGCCCACTATGTTAATTTAAAGATTGATAAGTTGTTGGAAGATGGCCGCCAGAAGACTTTTTTCGCTAACGAAAGACGGGAGTTTTATCTTAGTTTTCAAAAAAATTTATACGATGATCCTCCAGCCATCTTCTTATTTTATCCTTATAGTTATTTAGTGCGAAGAAAATGATTTTGATTTTACGGGGCGGTTCGCAAAAGGACGCAGGATAAAAAGTTTTGTTTTTGTCTATCCTTATAAGTGTGGGCGAGGGGAGAGTTGAACTCCCACGCCAAAAGGCACAGCCTCCTCAAGACTGCGTGTCTACCAATTTCACCACTCGCCCATTTGTTAAATATATTAAATTCAAAGAGCCGACGAGAGGAGTCGAACCTCCAACCTCTCGCTTACAAAGCGACTGCTCTACCATTGAGCTACGTCGGCAAAGTGCCGGGAGAGGGACTCGAACCCTCACGGTCTATTCGACCACAGGATTTTAAGTCCTGCGCGTATGCCAATTCCGCCATCCCGGCAAAATTGGTGCGCTCGGAGCGATTCGAACGCTCAACCTACTCCTTAGAAGGGAGTTGCTCTATCCAATTAAGCTACGAGCGCTACCATTAATATTTTACCATTTTTATATATTATGTAAAGAATAGGATATAGAATTAAAAATTAAAAAATAAAAAATAAAAATGAAAAATGAAATAAATGGAAATAAATAGAGTTTTTTTACACCTTAGAGATGTAAAATAAAAAAATTAAAAATTTTAAGTGGTTCAGGGTTTCGAATTTCGTGCTTTGAATTTCGAATTTATTTAGTATTTGGTGCTTTGGATTTTAAATTTGTTTTGGATTTAGGATTTAGGATTTCGAACTTGTTTAGTCCTTGGTTGATTGAGTTGCAAAGTTTGGTTAGTTGATTATATAATTGAGACATTATATGAATAATTTTGACATTGGTTACTATCGATCGGTGATTGAAAAGATAAAAGACAAAAAGGAGCTTGAAGCGGCGAAGATAAGATTTTTAGGAAAAAAAGGCGAGATTAATCGCTTGTTAGCGGCAATAAAAGAGATACCGTTAGAAAAACGCCGGGAGTATGGGAAAAAGATTAATGCGATCAAATTAGAGATTGAGAAATTATTAGAAAAAAAGTTATTAACATTGACAAGAGTAGAAACAAAGTTAGACTTTGATCCTACCCTTCCAGGCAAAACTTATCCAAAAGGCAGTCTTCATCCGTTAACTTATATTATCGATGAAATTATCTCTATCTTTTCTTCGATTGGTTTTATTCAGGTTTCTTATCCTGAGGTGGAGTGGGAGTATTTTGCCTTTGAAGCATTGAACATGCCACCGGGTCATCCAGCCCGAGATGACTTTGAAACCTTTTTTATTGATTATCCGGCTGATAAAAAGATGGGAAAGATGGTTCTTTCGCCGCACACTTCTTCGGGACAAAATCGGGAGATGAAAAGAATTAAACCACCGATTCGAATGATTAATATTGCTAAAACCTATCGCCCAAACTGGGATACGACTCATACGCCGATGTTTCACCAGTTTGAAGGTCTTTGTATTGATAAGGATATTAATATTACTCATTTGAAAGGAACGATTGACTACTTTGTTAAAAAATTTTTCGGTTCGAAACGGACGATTCGGCTTCGGCCAGCTCATTTTCAGTTTACTGAACCATCGTTTGAGGTTGATGTCTCCTGCGGTCTGTGTTTTGGTCAGGGTGAGATTAACGGAACGCGTTGTCGCATCTGTAAATCTGGCTGGTTGGAGTTAGCCGGTGCCGGAATGGTACATCCCAATGTTTTGCAGATGGGCGGAATCGATCCAAAAAAATATCGTGGTTGGGCATTTGGTTTTGGTCCGGAGCGTTGTATGATGATGCGGGAAGAGATGAAGATTGATGATATTAGAATTTTATATAGTGGCGATATTAGATTTTTAGAGCAATTCTAAATACATATCAAATATTAAAGATCAAAATGTCAAATGAGATAGTAAAAATGATAATGAACAAAGTAAATTTTTTTATTTGTTTCTTTTTGAATTTTAATATGTCACCTTGCCTGCCGGCAGGCAGGTTTTGATATTTAATTTTTAATTTTTGATTTAATTATTTTATGAACATCAAAATTACTTACAACTGGCTACTGGATTTTTTGAAGACTGATGCGTCACCATTTGAGATTCAAAAGTATCTTTCGCTTTCCGGTCCCTCAATTGAGCGAGTGGAAAAAGTTGACGATGACTATGTTTTTGATATTGAAATTATCTCTAATCGAATTGATACCGCTAGTGTCATTGGGATTGTTCAAGAGGCGGTGGCGATTTTACCGATCTATAATCTTAATGCCACCTTTAAATTTAATCCGTTAACCGAACTTCGATTTGAAACAATTAAAGATCGATTTAATCCGATTTTTAATTTGAAACTAAAAATTAATCACGATCTTTGCTCAAGATTTGCGGCGCTGATTTTTGACAAAATTACCTTGGGTGAGTCACCGCCATTTATTAAAAAACGTTTAGCGGCGGCAGGAATTAAGGTAATTAATAATGTGGTTGACATTTCAAACTACTTAATGCTCACTTTGGGACAGCCGGTACATATGTTTGACTACGATCGAGTTGCTGGTCGGACAATGATACTTCGAGCTTCAAAAACCAACGAGACGATTACCCTTTTGGATAAACAAGCCGTTAAACTACCGGTGGGAAGTATTGTAATTGAGGATGGCGAAGGTGATCTAACTGATCTTTGCGGCATTATGGGTGGGTTGAAGTCGGCGATTAATAAACAGACGAAGCGAATTATTTTTTTTGTTCAGACATATAACAAGCAGAGGGTGCGCCGGACAGTGATGGAGACCGGTGTTAGAACTTTGGCGGCAACTTACTTTGAAAAAGGCTTAGATGAGGAGCGAGTCGAACCAACGATTGTTTACGGGACTAAACTTTTGGAAAAGTATGCTGGGGGAGTGGTGGCATCTAATTTAATTGATCTTTATCCAAAACCATATCAGGCAAAGAGTGTTCGAATTAACTACTCTTTCTTTGAAAAGATGACAGGAATAAAGATGGAAAGAAAAATAGTTAATCAAATTCTTATCCGTTTAGGTTTTACGGTTAAAAGTAAGGCGAATGAGCTGGTGATTGGGGTGCCTTCGTTTAGGAAAAACGATATTGATATTGCCGAAGACTTAGTTGAGGAAGTAGCAAGAATTTGGGGATATCATAAGATTCCAGGTAGTCTTTCACCGGCGGCAACCGTGATTCAACCAGAAAGTTTTAAAAAGACCTTTAAAACAATTAATCAGGTAAAACGGTTTTTAAAACATCTTGGTTTTACTGAGGTAATCAACTACTCAATGATCAGTAATGAAATGATTGATTTCTGGGGACTTAAAACAGAAGATCACTTAAGACTGAAAAACACCATTTCTAAAGAAATTGAGTTTATGCGCTTAAGTTTGTTACCGTCTTTATACAAAAACGTAATTGATAATTTAGGAAAAAAAGAATCTTTAAAGTTTTTTGAGATCGCTAAGGTTTACTGGCCAAAGAAGAATAGTCTTCCAGAGGAGTATTATCGATTGGCAATGGTTGTTAATACTGACTACTTTGATCTTAAAGGAATTATTGAGGCGTTGTTAGCCGAGTTGAATATCAAAGATATTGATTTGATAGCAAGGGTTGATCAGGATTTTTATGCCAATTTTTTTAATTCTCAGATGGCGGCAACCGGATTGATTAATAATCGGCCGGTGATTTTTTTTGGGGCGGCGAAAAAGGATTCTAACATCTTTTTAGCCGAGATCTATTTTGATGCTTTAGTTGATTATAGCAATCTTATTAACCGATATCAACCGATAAATCCTTATGCGGTGATTAAACAGGATATAACAACGACGATTGATCAAAAGAGAACTTTTATCTTTATTAAAAAAATTATCTTAAAGTCTTCATCTTTAATTCAGCGAGTTGAGTTTTTAGATCGATATCAGAACAAAGTTACCCTGCGGCTTTATTTTAATCATCCTCATAAGAATCTTACCGAAGAACAGGTAAGAGATGAGATAGAGAAGATAAAAATGGCGTTAGGGAAAGGATAGGGATTGCTAACGATTGGCTGGTAATTCAACAACGTGATTTAAAATAGGTTTGGATAGGAAGGAAGGGATTAAAAATTGCGGTTGACAAGAAAAGATTTATTTATTAAAATTCATTTTACAATGATATCTGTTGCTCGATAAGGAGCACCATTGGAGACTTCCATTTAGATCTCCTAACAGCTCCGTTTACTAAATATTTTTATATTTTTAAAAGAATTTTTTGGCGATATATTTTTTGTTCTTTTAAAGTCATCAAGGGCTCGTAGTTCAGTTGGCTAGAACATCCGCCTTGCACGCGGAAGGTCACCGGTTCAAACCCGGTCGAGTCCACCCCATGAATCGAATGATTCGGGGTTGGTACTTTGACAATTTGACGAATAGTTAATAAGAATGGTGGGAGAATAAGGCTAATGGTGGATGCCTAGGTAGTTTGAGCCGAGGAAGGACGCGTGCCTACGCGCGAAAACAACGGTCAGTCCGTAAGCAGACGTTATCAGCCGTTGGTTTCCGAATGGGGTAACCTGTCCCGACGTAAAAGTCGGGACATCCCGACCTTGCGTTGGGATGGGAACTCGGTGAACTGAAACATCTCAGTAACCGGAGGAAGAGAAATCAAATTTACCCTCCGATTTGGGGGGTGAGATTCCGTTAGTAGCGGCGAGCGAAAGCGGAAGAGCCTAAACTCCGACGCCACGTCGGAGCGTTGCGGGACCACAGAAGAAAATCTTTTTCTTAGAAGAATAGTTTGGAAAAACTAACCATAGACGGTGATAGTCCGGTATTCAAAAGGAAAAAGATTTTTGGTGGGTTTCCCAAGTACCACGGGACACGGCAAGCCTGTGGGAAGCTGGGTCGGTCACGATCCAAGGCTAAACACTCAAACTAACCGATAGTGAACTAGTACCGTGAGGGAAAGGTGAAAAGTCCCCCGGTGAGGGGAGTGAAATAGAAACTGAAACCATTAGCTAACAAACAGACAGAGCTTGTCCTTCGGACAAGAAATTCGAAGTACGAAGCACGAAATTCGAAACAAATTCTAAGTATTAAATTTTGAGTTTTAAAAATTGGAATTTAAATATTGTTTTAGATTTCGGATTTGTAATTTCGAGTTTCTCGCCCGAAGGGCGGGTGATGTCGTGCCTATTGAAGAATGATCCAGCGAGTATTCCGACAGGCGCTTTTAGTTTAATCCCGACTAATTCGGGAGAAGGCTAAGCGAAAGCGAGTCTGAATAAGGCGTTTTTGGCGCCGTCGGGATGACCCGAAACCGGGTGAGCTAACCATGGACAGGGTGAGCCCTCCGACTCGGAGGGGGAGGCCCGTACTCGTTACCGGTGAAATGGTATGAGACGATCTGTGGTTAGGGGTAATATGCCTATCGAACCCGGAGATAGCTGGTTCTCCTCGAAATATATTTAGGTATAGCGTTCCGTAGTCGTTTGTGGGGTAGAGCGACTAGATGGTTTGTCAAGCGTTAAGCGAGGCGAATCAACTAAACTCCGAATACACAAACCTAAGCGGAGCAGTCAGTCATACCTGGATAAGCAGGTACTGGCAAAAGGGGAACATCCCAGATTCCCATCTAAGGTTCCCAAATGGTAGTTAAGTGCGGTAAGGTCGTCATTTTTCCAATACAGCGGGGAGGTTGGCTCAGAAGCAGCCATCCTTTAAAGAGTGCGTAACAGCTCACCTGAATAGGTTCGACTTTGCGTCGGACTGGAAAAGTGGCGCCGTAGATGATCGGAACTAAACTACCTACCGAAGATGGAACCCCCGACGTTACGTCGGGGGGGTAGAGGAGCGTCCTGACAGCAGTGAAGCATAAGTGTAAACGAGTGTGGAGCTGTCAGGAGTGAGAATGCTGGAATGAGTAGTGAATCTCCCGATGAAAACTCGGGATGCCGTATGTCTAAGGTTTCCTCAGCAACGCCAATCGGCTGAGGGTTAGGCGGATCTAACCCTGTACCGAATTTTGCGTTTGAAGAATAGAATAAAGAATGAATTTTAAAATATCTCTTTATATTCTAATCGCGAAATAGTTTTAAAGAGTCAAAAGATGGTTCTCAAAAACTTTTTCGCCAATACCCTCAAGCGCAAAATCTGGTACAGGGGATGTCCAAGCCGTTAATATTCGGCTTCTTAAGATAATGCGTTATTACTAACTTTAGGACGAAGTTTGATAGTCCGGCCCTCCATTTTCGGGGGGTTAAGTAATCAGTTCCGACTTTACTGTCGGAGCAAGTTACGAATACAATTCTGTTGAAAAACAGGAAAGCCGGATGACTTAAGCTTCCGAGAAAACTAAAGTTAGGAGTGTTATCTTAAACCGTACCGCAAACCGACACAGGTAGACTGGTAGAGTATACCAAGGCAGACGGGTAATGGTAGTTCAAGGAACTCGGCAAAAAAGCTGGGCGTAAGGTTTCCAAGATGCCCTGCCCTCCGATTCGGAGGGTCGCAGCGAAAGTTTGCTAACCGACTGTTTAGCAAAAACACAGGTCCCTGCAAACCTCAACAGGGGAGGTATAGGGGCTGAAGCCTGTCCGGTACTGGTCAGTCAACCACTGGGGTTGAGTCCGACCTTGCGTCGGACAAGGCTCTGGTGTAAGCTCCAGTGAACGACAGCTCTAACCCTGAGAGTTCTAAGGTAGCGTAACCCCTTGCCGGGTAAGTTCCGGCCCGCATGAAAGGCTTAACGAGTTAGCAACTGTCTTGAACTACTGCCCGACGAAATTGAAATGGCTGTGAAGATGCGGCCTACTTACACCTGGACAAAAAGACCCCGGGAGCTTTACTGAAACCAGATATTGGTAAAAGGTAATTAACTGTTGAGCGTAGGAGGGACCCTCCGATTCGGAGGGATCAATGAAACACCTCTCTTTGATTATTTTTTACCTTAGTTCGACCTTGCGTCGGACAACAGTGTTTGGTGGTCAGTTTAACTGGGGCGGTTGCCTCCAAAAACGTAACGGAGGCGCACAAAGGTCGGCTTGGTCCGGATGGAAATCGGACTGTAAGTGCAAATGCAAAAGCCGGCTTGACTGCGAGGATGATCATCCGAGCCCCCGACGTTTTAGTCGGGGTTCCGATATCGAAAGACATCGGAAAGGTGCGAAAGCAGGTATTAGTGATCCCCCGACACGCAGTGATGGCGGTCGGGGCTTAACAGATAAAAGCTACCCCGGGGATAACAGGCTAGTCGTTTCTGAGAGTTCACATCGACGAAACGGTTCGGCACCTTAAGATGACATTGGGGTGCCTAGGAAAGCAATTTCCTACAAAAAATAGCGACTCATAACGGTGAACGTTATAGTATTATATAAACTATTAAACTATGACCAACACCGTGGGAAGTTTAACTAAAAAACAAAAAGAGATTGTTATTGGATGTATTTTAGGCGATGGTTATTTGCGACTATTGCCTGGTAGAAAAGATGCCTTTTTAGAGATAAATCATTCATATAAAGCAAAAGACTATGTTGATTGGAAATATAAACAACTAAAAAATATTGTCTTATCTAAACCAAAAATAAGAAAACAAAATAAGGATGAAGATAAATTAGCTTATCGTTTTTTTACTCAGGAACATCCTGATTTAACTAAATTATGGAAAGAGTTTTATAAAGACAATAAAAAAACTGTTCCAAAAAATTTTATTATAACACCACTAGAATTAGCAATTTGGTATATGGATGATGGTAGTAAAACAAAAAAAGGCGATCTTTATCTTAACTGCCAGAGCTTTGATATTTTATCTCAAAAAAGACTATTACATGTTTTAAGACTTTTAAAAATAAAAGCCCGTCTAAATAAAGACAAACAATATTATCGAATAAGAATTTTTAAAGATTCTAGAATAAGATTTTTTGAATTAATCAAGTCTTACATCCATCCTACACTCTCTTATAAAGTTTTTTAGTGATAACCCCGTAGAGACTGTTCCCGACGTAAAAGTTGGGATGAGTCCTTCAAATGCGAAGGACTAAAACGTCGCCCCCCGACGCGTAGGTCGGGGTGAAGGTATAGTCCAAACTTAAAAAATATTTTAAGTTTTTGCGATGTCGGCTCACCGTATCCTGGGGCTGAAGTCGGTCCCAAGGGTCGGGCTGTTCGCCCGTTAAAACGGTACGCGAGCTGGGTTCAGAACGTCGTGAGACAGTTCGGACTCTATCCGGTGTAAGCGTCTGATTACTGAGGGGACTCTTCTACAGTACGAGAGGACCTAGAAGAAGGAATCCCTGGTGTACTGGTTGTTTGTCGCATTGCCAGGTAGCTAAATTCCTTGCCGATAAGCACTGAATGCATCTCAAGTGCGAAGCGGCCCCCAAGATGAGTAATCGTTATTAGCCTTCCGCCAGATTAGCGGATTGATAGGCGCCAGATGTAAGTCCAGCAATGGATTTAGTCAAGGCGTACTAATGGCAATCTCCCACCATTTTTATTAACTATTTTTTATAAAAGACTGTCTTTAATTATGTTAATTATGACAGTCTTTTTTTTTAGCTAATTTTTCGGTATTATTTTAATTACTATGATTGAACTGCTATCAATCGGATCAATTAGCATTGATCTATATTTTTTAGGAAAAACACTTACTTATAATAATAATCGCTTTCAATTAGCCGTTGGCGGTAAGTATCTTGCCGACAACTTTCATATTTCTATCGGTGGTGGAGGTGCTAACGTTGCTTTTGGCGCTACTTACTTTAACATTAGAACTGGGGTAATGGGGGTAATTGGTAACAATCCTTTTAAAAGCATTATTTTAGAAGAATTTAAAAAACGGGGGATTTCTTGCCGTTATTGTTGGTTTAAGGATAATTACTATAATATTTCGGCAATTTTACTTAATAATGTCGGCGAACGATCAATTATTCATTATGTAACACCTCATAGCCATCTTTTTAACGATAGTCATAATCTTTTAGGGATTACAAAAATAAAAGCCGTTTATTTAGGTAATCTACCTGATGTTCCTTTTTATCAACGATTGATCTTTTTGCGATTTTTAAAAAAACATCGAATAAAAACATTTGTCAATTTAGGGGTTAAAGACTGTCGGCGTCCCACAAGTACCCTTTTACCCTTTTTAAATGCGGTTGATGTTTTAATTATCAATGGTCATGAATTTGCTGAGTTAGTAAAAGCTTCTTACTCCGATATTCACTTTAAAGAAGATGTTGTCCGTTGGTATTTGCCAATTATGACCGATCAAATCGTGGTAATCACTGAAGGTGCTAAGGGCAGTTATGCTTATTATCAAAATCGAGTTTATCATCAAAATGCGATTAATGTTGAAAAAGTTATTGATACTACCGGCGCTGGTGATGCGTACTCGGCTAGTTTCATTGCTACCTTTCTTAAAACTAAGAGTATTGAAAAAAGCATGCTTAAAGGTAGTCATTATGCGGCAAAGATTTTACAAAAGATTGGGGCAAACTAAAACAATTTTTTATTAAGATAGCAGTATGCTAAACCGCAGGCAATAGCATCATACTCATCATCCTCGATTTTTTTATTAAGCTTAATTTCTTGATCAACCATTCTTTTTATGCTTTTTTTATCAGCTAAACCATAGCCTGTAACCGCTTGTTTAATCATCAATGGTGATAGTTTTTCAACTGGAATATTATTCATTGCCGCCAAAAGAAGAATTAATCCTTGCATCTGACTAATAGCAATAATTGTCTTCCGATTTTTAAAAAAAAATATTTCTTCATAAACAATTACTGACGGCTTATATTTTTGAAAGATTTTTTTTAATGATTCATATATTAGAAAAATTCGCTTTTCAAGAGATAGTTTTTTCTTTGTTTTAATTAAACCCGATTCAATAAAATAAAATTTTTTTTGCGAATTAGTTTTTTTAAGCAAAGCGAATCCGGTTTTTTCAATACCGGGATCAATTGAAAGAATAATCATTATTAAAATTGTAAAAAATCTAATTAATAACATTGAAATCCAACGCAACGGTTGGATCCCGACAACTCCGATAAAATCATCGGCAGTCGGGGTTGGGATATCCCCATCTAATTTGCTTTACTTTTACAAACCAGAGTAAGATGGGTATAGAAAAATTTTACCGCAAAAAACTATCGCGGTAATACTTTTTACTTAAAGTTAAGTAATACTTTTTAGCAAATCGATGAACTTCATCCCGGATCTGTTGAATAAGATGGAACGCATGACTTGTTAGTGGTAAATAAACGGTTTTTAAATTAGATCCAAAAATTACCCGATCAGGATTTTTGGCAATACCAACAACCGGTATTTTTAAGCGATTATTTTCAAGAAATTTGTTAATCGCTCTTAACTGAGGTCGACCGCCATCAATAATAATTAAGTCTGGCTTTGTCCAGTTGTTTTTAAATCGTCTTTGTAAAATCTCAACCATTTTTTGACTATCGGATAAGTTTTTTTTAATCTTAATTTTAAAACGCCGATACTCAGACTTTGAAGGATAACCATTGGTAAAACATACCATAGCACCAACAATAATCTTCTCTCCTAAGTTGCTAAGATCATAACCTTCAATTCTTTTTGGTATTTTATCATTTTTTAAAAATAACTGTCCGATTTCGGCCAATGATTGATGCCAGATTTGAGAATGGTTTTTTTCTTCTTCATAAAACTGGCGGTTAACCAAATATTTAAAATGACGTAATTTGTTACGAATAACAATTGCTTCTTCATATTTTTTTTCTTTAATTAACCGATTAAGTTGTTTTTTTAACTCAACTAAAAATGAATTAAATTTACCATTTAAAATTTTTATTAATTGATTTATATTTTTTTGATATTTTTTTGTTAATAAATTTTTTGTTTCTTCATTTTTTATCCCGATAATATAACCTGGGCAAGGATGACACATTCCAATCTTACTGTAAAAACAAGGACGAAGAGATTTTTTTTGCGTACAGAAAGGAACAATTTTTCGCAGTTGACGAATTAAATTTTTAACAATTTTTTGTGATGAAAAAGGTCCAAAAATCATCGAATCTTTTTTTATCTCACTTTTTCGGCAGATCAAAACTTTTGGATAGATTTCTTTAAAATTAATACTAATATAAAGAGGCGTTTTATCATCTTTATGTCGCACATTATAAAGCGGTTGATATTTTTTTATTAATTTTGCCTCAAGAAGTAATGAGTTAAAATCGCTTTCTGTCAGAATGTATTTAATCTCATCCGCCCGCTCAAAAATTAGTTTCTCCTTTTTGTTATATAAACTATTTTGCTGGTGAGATAGAACTCGTGCTTTTATATTAACCGCCTTACCGATATAAATTGGTTTTTTATTTTTAAGAAAAAAATAAACACCTAAGGCATTGGGTAGTTTTTTAATCTCTTTTTCGTCGAGCATAAAGAATCATTATTAAAAAAACAAATAAAACAATATTTACGATAATTAGTCCAATGATAAGTTTATTTAATTTTGGCAGAATGTATATTGTAAACTGTTTATTAATTTTATCATTGGTTTTAATAATTAAAGTATCAGTAGTTTTTCGATGAACATCGGTGGCAAAAATTGTTATATCAACAATCTTTTGTTCTAAGGGTAATAACGAATTATAATAGACTACTGACGGATTGATTTTTAAAACATTGTTTTTTGTCTCTATCAAAATTTTTTGTTGGTAAAGATAAACATTGCTTTTGTTTTCAACTGTTAGCGTAAAACGATTTTTTTGATTAGCAAACAGTTTGTTGTTAATTTTATTTAAACTAATGTTAAGATTAATTTTAGCCAACGGTTCAATATTAATCGCATCGATTAAAACATCTTTAGAATTGGTGGTTTTATATGCTCCCGCGGGTACTGGATAACGTGATTCTTTTCCATGAATCGCAAAAACAATATGATTAAAATCAAAGGAGTTAAAATAATCAATACCAGAGGTATTTTCCCATGTTGGATCAATCGGAATCCAGAGATTAATTCTCCGATCAAAAAATTCTGGCCAGGAATGAAGAATGTCTGACGATAAGGTAATTGGTCGTAATTGTGGTTCGGCGGTAAAACCAAAACCTTGAATTTCCCGGGCAAAAAATCCTTTTTCGCGCGCTAAAGCAATAAAACTATCAGTAAATTCAGTGCAGACACCGGTTTTTTCGTTTAACGCTATATTGGCACCAACGCGACTTGTTTTTTTTGCTAAACGGGTATAATCATATTTAAATTCATTAACAATATAATAATAAATATCATTAATTTCCTTTAAGTTGGAAAATCTTTCAATGTTGTCGATCTGCCAGTCATTACTTTCTCGTAAAAGATATCGTTCTTGAGTTTTGATCTTTTGACGAATTAATGTTTTAATTTCATCCCTGGGTTGGCTAAAAACAACAATCTTGCCATCAAATAAGATTGACCGATCTTCTTTTGGTTTTAAAAGATATTTTCCAATAAGATTACCATCTTCATCAGAATATGTTGTGATTGGCTCCGGAACAATCTGATTAATAAATATCTGCTGATAAAGAGTATCCGGCGGAAAAGCAACTTCAGTATAAATTGGGATAAACCGGTCATTTTTTAAACGGTAATAGATCTGGGTTTTATAAATCTGTTTATCCCCAAATGTGGCATAGATTGTTTTTACTTTTGGGTTATCCCAAATAATTTGATTATTACTGATAACCGTTGGTTTTGGTTTGGCTAAGGAAATTTTTCGATTAAAGGAGTTAGGTAAAATAACAATCGCTCTATATTTAAAATTATCGACGTTGCTAACCGTTGGTAAAATTAATTCATAAATATTTCCGTTAATACTCCCTAAATTTTTTTGAATAAACTTCAGATTAACATCATATGAACTTTCCTTGTTAACGAAAAAATTATCAGGAATTTCAACGGTAATTGTTATTAAACGACCATCATTATTTATTTGTGTATCAATTGGTTGGTTATTGAGATATGCAACAAGCTGGTCAATAGCAAAAAAGCTTTGAAACGAAAGACTAAATTTTTTTAATCGAATATCCGAACGTCGATGATTCACTTTAATTTTAAAATCAACCGTTACTAAGTCAGGTTGGGTTTGATTAAGATAGTAATAAACCTGATAATCAGTTTCAAAATCTTGACTGAAAACTGGCGGTGAAAAAAAAATAAAAAATAAAGAAAAAGCAAAATATAAAAATAAGCGGATTAAAAAAAATTTTGGTTGTTTTCCTCTTTTTGCTGGGATGAGGTAAAATTGGGATTGACGGTTGATTTTTTTGGTCATTATTTAAAAAATCGCTAACAGTTTATTTTATAAATTTTATTATAATTAATATTTTATAATTAATATTCGGGGATATAAATGTTATATTTTATTATTATATATGATGACTCCGTTATTAATTAAAATTGCGGTTGATCAAAATACCGATGAAATAATTACTAATCTTTTAAAAACGTATAAAATTAAATCGACCAATCTCTTTAAAATTATCCCACAAAAATATGAAATAACAATCAGTCAGATTCGTCAATTACAGCAGCAGTTAATTATTAAAACGATTGAACCATCTGCTTATGTTTTTTACTTCTTTGATCGCAGTAGTATTGAGGTGCAAAATAGTTTATTAAAAACACTTGAGGAGAAGGTTGAACAAAATCTTTTTTGTTTTTTTGTTCTCAATTTGGAAAAAGTAATTCCAACGATTAAATCACGTTCAAAGATAGTTCTCTATAATAAAACAATGCCTACCACCTTTAGTCAAGACGTTCTTAACCTTATAAGATTAATCAAAACGACTAAAAAACCTGATTTTATTTTTGATAAAAAATTTTTGATGATTGATAAAGAAACTTTTGCTAATCTTAACTTGGAGTTAATGAGTTATTTTCGTAATCAATTAAGATCGTCTTCAACTAAAGAAACAATAATCAAGATATTAAAAAGGATTCTTGAAATAAATCAATTAGTTGAAAATAACAATCTTAATCCGCAACTGGCTTTTGATAATCTCTTGATTTTTATCTGGAAATGTTTAAAATAAATTTAAGATGAACAGTAGTTATATCGAAAAAATTTTTAGTTGGCATCGGTTGATATTTCTCCGTATTTTTAAGAATTTTAACGCTAATAAAGTCAATAAAATCGGATTTACCTTAATCGAACTTTTAGTGGTGATTGCCATTATTGCTTTATTATCGGCCCTTTTATTACCAAACTTTATGAATGTCCGGGAACGCGCCAGAGATGCGCAAAGAAAGTCGGATTTAAAACAAATTCAAAAAGCTTTAGAGATGTATCGTCAAGATCAAAATCCACCGGCTTATCCAACCACTACAGATAATCGATTTGGTATCGGTTGTGGTTCTTCTTTTTCTACCTATCTTAAACAGGTTCCCTGTGATCCAATTGGTCCAACCCGGTACTATTATCAACCAAATAATAGTAATCTTACCTTTGAACTTTGTACTTGTTTAGAAAATATTGCTGATCCGGCACCAACGCCAGCGTCAATTTGCAGCGGTTTATCTTGTGGGACTGGTCAAAAAAAATATGGTTTAACTGAGCCATAGTTATCAATTAATTAACAAATATGAAAAAGATTATGACTGGATTTACCTTATTGGAGATGCTTGTGGTTATCGGTATTATTGCAATTTTAATCGGAATAGGAACTGTTTCTTACTCTACGGCTCAAAAAAAAGCCCGAGATGCCAAAAGAAAACAGGATTTAAACGCAATACAAAATGCGTTAGAGCAGTATTATTCTGTTTGTGGTTATCAGTATCCTACCCCGGTCAGCGGAAAATTTTCATCTATTATTTGCCTTTCTCCATCAACGGCTATTATACAAGTGGTTCCCGTTGATCCAAAAACGACTACGCCTTATCCCTGTAATAGTTGCTCATCAAGCGAATATAAGGTTTGCGCTAATACCGAAAACGAACCGACACCCTGTGTTAAAAATCAACAATAATTTAAAAATGAAAAAAACATTTACTTTAATTGAAATTCTGGTTGTTGCTACAATTATTGCCCTTTTAGCAGGCGGGGGAGTCACAGTTTATACACAACTAAACAAAAACGCTCGTAACTCCAAAAGAAAAGCCGATATAGAACAGATTCGGTCGGCATTGGAAATGTATCGAAGCGATAATAATTATTATTATTCGGGTGTGGGTAGCTTTAATAACAATTGTTCTTCAGTTAATTGGTTAACTCAGTATATTAATGAAATTCCTACTGATCCAAAAAGTAACTATTATTATCGTTGTAATATTTCTGCTAATGACTATACGATTGGCGTCTATTTAGAAGAAACCACAAGCACTTGTAGTATTGGTAGCTGTGGTGATACTAATTGTAATTACTGTTTAGGTCCATATGGAAAGAAATAATTGGGCGTTTACTTTAATTGAACTCATTATTGTTTTAGGAATTATTATTTTATTAAGCACTTCAACTATTGCTTTTTATAATAACCTAACTGAGTCGAAAAAACTCAATGCTGAAATTGAAAAAATTTATCATGTTTTAAATTTAGCTTATAAGAAAACTGTTACCGGTGATTATTCAAATTTTAACTGTCAAAACTTTAAAGGTTATCAAGTTCTTATTACCGGTTCAAATACTTATGAATTGCAAATAAACTGTAATGATAGTTTTCAAACAATTCAAAGCTACCAATTGGAAAATAGTATTAATTTAACATCAACATCAAATACGATTTTTTTTAATGTACTCACCGGCTATTTAGATAACTCAATTACATCTCCGGTTACCATCTCAATTACCAACACGGTTATTTCAAAAACAAAGCAACTTCAAATTGAAAAAAACGGCAAAATCAATAAACTATAGATTAATACTTTCGCGAACTTAACTTATTCTTAATATTAGGAGTTACGCAATTAATTGTCATTCTGTCCTCCGAATCGGAGGATCAGGATCTCAAAAAAATTGAGATTCCGAAATAAATTCGGAATAACATAATAATATAAATTATAAAAAGTGCGTAACTCTTGTTAATAAAAAATCGGTATAACCTATAAAAAGACTGTCTTTTATAAAGACAGTCTTTGAATAGATGATGAAACAAGCCTATCCTTCAAATTGGAGAGTTCAGCATAACAAAATCAGCATAACAAAAAGTGTGTTTTTGTCATCCTGAACTAGTTTCTGAATCTCATAAACTATTACTTTCATCTTCGTTTCCGAATCGGAGAATGAAAGATAATGTTAATTATTGTTGTCAATTTAAGTTATTTGGGAATAAGTTGAAAAGAGTGGTTATTTAAATATATACTAAAAAAAAAGATTATGAAAAAAAAGCACGCTTTTACATTAATTGAATTACTTATAGCTGTTTCAATATTAAGTCTTTTTTTTGTTTTGGCGATTAGCGTTACTATTGTTAGTTTAAAGAATATGAAAATTAAAGAACATAAGATTTTAGCTACTTACTATGCAGAAGAAGCAAAAGAATGGTTAACTCATCTTAAAGAAAATGATTGGATTCAGTTCAAAAATAAAGTTAATAACTCTTATTGTTTTAATAACCTACCTAATGATTATAACTGGATTGTAGAGGATCAAAATAACTGTCAATTTTCAATCGATAATTTTTATAAACGATTAGTATTGGTTTCAAGTGATGTTATAGAAACGCAACTTAATGTTAAGATTACGGTTTGGTGGCAAGAAAATAATCGTGATTATAAAGTTGATTTACCGCTTATTTTTACTGTATGGGAAAAATGAGATTTCACCGGTCACATTTAAAACTATTTCGACGTTACATTAACGTTTATTTCTGGATAAAGAAAGTAACGGCTTTTACTTTAATCGAGATTATTATTATGCTAGGTGTTATTAGTTTGATTCTTCCAACTCTTTTTTCAATTGTTTTTTTAATCCTACAACAGCAAACAAAGATTATCCGATTGCAAGAGATTAAACGAGAAGGGGATTTTGCTTTAACCGCAATTAAATCGACGATTAAAAATTCGGCGGTCGCTATGTATAACTTCATGGTAGCGCCAAATAATGAGGTCTGTAATACCGCAAATTCCACCTACAATAACCCATATTTTTTAGATAAAAATAATAATTTTTTTTATTTTAATTTAGATAATAACCAAATTAGTTCTCGTAGTTCTAATCTTAATCCGATGCCTCTCACAAGTAATAGAACAACCGTTACTAATTTTTCTCTTAGTTGTCGTCGAGATAATTTATACTCTTCAGCGATTGTTAGTATTGAATTTGATATTACTTATAATACCAACTCTAATCGCCCCGAGGAAAAAACCAATACTCTCCACTATCAAACAAAAATAAAGTTGAAACCAAAATAATTTTGTTTTAAATTAAAGTTATGGCTAATAACTTGATTATTGAAATTGGTGATTTTTATATTCGTATTGGTGATGGTGCTATGATTAATAATCAAATCAAAGTCAACTCCTTTGTTAACTTAGAAAAAAACAATGACTTTTTTGTCACGAGTAACTATCATAACCTGGATCTTTTAGCCAAAGACATAAATAATTTAATTTCATCACAAAACATTAAGGGAAAAACCGTCAATTTAATTATTCCCGATACTTACACATATTCTCAAATACTAACAATGCCTTTTTTAAAAGAAAAAGAACTCTTATCAGCAATTAAATTTCAAGCCGATCAATTTATTCCATTACCGATTGATAAAACAACAATTGATATTGATATTTTATATGAAGATAAAAAAGCAAATCAACTTTTAATATTAATTGTTGCTGCGCCGAATAAATTAATAGACCATTGTATCTCTCTTATTGAACAAGCGAACTTAATTCCGCAGATAATTGAAAATCAAACTACCTCTTTTTTACGCTTAGTTGATGTTATTAATAAAAATCGCCAAGAAGAAAAATTAGCAATTATAATAAACTTTGATTTTTTTTCAACAACTCTTTATTGTTACGATTATAATTTAAATTCTTTTAACTCGATTTTTAACTTTAAAACTGGACTGGAAATATTTTTAAAGGAGGTTGAAATTAATCTTAGTTTAGATCGGCAAAATGCTTTAAAACTTCTTAAGTCGACCGATTTAATAAACAATCAACAATCAGATCTTTATCGAGTAATTAGTCCGGCTCTCTCTGATTTTATTAATAATTTGAATCGTTATATCATCTCGCTTACCGAAAAAAACCCAAATATGAAAGTTAATCAAATCTATACAGCCAATCTTACTAATTACTTTTTAAATTTTGAGGCGTTAATTGAAAAACAAATCAATATTCCGACTATGATTTTAGATCCTCTTAATCTTATTTATAAAAATAATTTTTATGACATTATTGCCAAAAACAAATCAAGTTGTTTATCTATTTTGGGAGGGTTAATTGAATGATAAAAATTAATCTTATAAAAAAACCAAAAAAATATCAAAAATATGAGTATTTTTTTAAATTCATTAGAAAAATAACGATATTTTTGTTAATTATTTTTTTAATTATCTTTATCCCTTTCTATTGGTTTTTAAAGGAAAAAAATAAGCAGTTAGAGTTAATCTATCAAGAGAAAGAAGAGCTTTTAAACTTTCTTGCTAAAAATAAAGAAACCGAGCTGGCTTTTTTAAACTTAAAAGGAAAGCACCAATTATTAGTTAATTTTCTTAATGAAGATGTTAATTTTTTGCCATATTACAATCTTTTACTTGATAGTTTAAAACACGCGACTCAACCACCAAAAATTAATAATGTAACCATAGATAATAAACGCGTTGTTAATTTTTCATTAACTTTTGATGATCACTCTTCTTTTATTTCGTTTTTAAAGTATGCCGAATCTGATATCTTTGTTGATAAATTTAATAAACTTTATATTTCAAATATCAATCTTGCCGGAATCAATAAAACCACTCAGTTAGTATTTAGTGGTGAGTTTAAACCTTTTAATAATTATGAAGATTAATTATTACTTACGAAGACTGATTAAAGAAAATATTATTTATTTAATCTCGTTATTATTTATTTTATCAATCTATTTTATTTTTTTTATAAATTCAATTAACCGAATAAACCAAATAGAAACAAAGATTAAAATTACTAAGGGGGAAATAGAAAGTTTAAAAATAAAAACACAATTAATTAATTATAAGGAAGAAATTAAAAAAGAAAATATTGATATTAATAAGGTTAATCAATTGTTATTTCAACTAATTCCGGATAATGAGGATTATTTTTCGGTTATTTTCGCCCTCGAAAAACTATCGGAACAAACCGGATTTATTATTTTTAGTTATAGCGTTGATATTAATCAGTCAACTAAAAATAGGCTTAATTTGGTTATTGAAGGATTTGGTAGTAAGGAGTCGTTTTTTAATTTTTTAAATAGTTATCGTTATCGAGGTGGACGATTACTAACGATTGATAAAATTGAATACGAAGGAAAAGATAATATTAAAGCAAAATTAAATATTTATTTTTATAATGCTAAAGTTCCTTTGTTAGAATTTTCCTCAAAGTATCAACTAAACAAAAACCAAAAGGAAATCCTTAAAAAAATACAAGAAGAAACACCGCCATTAAACGCAATAGAAAATACCACTAATGATTATTTATATCCGACTAAAACGAATCCGTTTTAGGATTTTGTTAACTCCTTCAGAAATTACAGCGCCCTTCTTTAACCAAGAGGTTAATTTTTCTTTATCAATGATTATCTCTGACGGATCTTTATGGGGGTTATAAAACCCTATCTTTTCAATATAATTGGCATTACGTTTTTTTCTTTTATCAATGACAACAATCCGATAAACCGGAAAATCCTTTTTTCCGATTCGAGAAAGTTTAATCGCTGCTGGCATAGAAATTAATTATAACAAACTTTTAATTTTTTTTAATGCATTTTTTGCCGCGTTTTCTTCGGCATCTTTTTTTGATCTTCCCTGCCCATAGGCAACTTCTTTTTTATTAATTAATACTTTAATTTTAAAAACACGATTATGTTCAGGACCAGTCGATTCAATAAGTTCGTATTGAGGTATGTTTTTATATTTTGCTTGGGTATATTCCTGCAACTGGCTCTTTGCCGATTGATAAAGTTTATTTTTAATAATATAATCAAGTTTATCTTGAAAAAGATACTTTTTAACAAATTTATAACTTGTTTCAAATCCAAATTCTAAAAAAATAGCGGCAATCAAAGCTTCAAAACTGTCAGCTAAAATATTTAGATTTTTTCGCCCGCCACTTTTTTCTTCGCCTTTTGATAAAAAAAGATATTCACCCAAATTAAGATTAACAGCGGCTTGATAAAGACTTTCCGCGCAAACAATAGTTGATTTGATATCGCTGGAAATACCTTCAGTTAAACGGGGATAATTTTGATAAAGGTAAAGGGTGGTAATTAAGGAAAGAACACTATCACCTAAAAACTCCAACTTTTCATTTGAAGAAAGATAAAAGTTTTTATGCTCATTTAGATAGGAACGATGAATAAAAACATTTAAAAGTAAGTCTTTATTTTTAAATAAAAGATTTAGTTTTTTTTCTAAAGAATTAAGTTTGTTTTTCAGCATATTCAGTTAAAACCTTACCTAAAATGGCATTAATAAACGCATAAGATCTTTCGGCGCCAAGTTCTTTGGCAAGTTCGATTGCCTCATCAATTATCACTTTTGGTGGCAACTCTTTTTGTTCAAACTCATAGATTGCCCAGCGAAGAATTGCTAAATCAATCTTAGCAATTTTTTCTGCTTTAAACTTTTTTGCATAACGATTAATTAAACTGTCTATTTTAGACGTTTTTTTAATAATTTCATAGGTTTTACTTATTTGGGGAAAAGGTAAAATATCAGTTTTTAGTCGATGAAAGGTATGAGCGTAAAGATTTTGAACAATTTTAATTCTTTTTTGATGACGATAGTCCATAAATGTTAAATCTTAACAAATCCTAAATTATAATAAACCCCAAACCCTAAATAAATCTAAAATTCGAAATTCTAATTTTTATTTTTTATTTTTTAATTTTTAATTTTCTTACCCTTATTTTTACCTTATTTCTACTTTATTTCTATTTGACTATTTTAACTAATTATCAGGATACGTATTAAATTGTCATCCTGACCCTCCGATTCGGAGGGGAAGGATCTCTTGCGCCTGCCTGCCGATAAGCAGGAATGCAAGATTCTTCCCCCGACGTTACGTCGGGGTCAGAATGACACCGCGTAAGTTCTGTAATTATTTTAATTAATATCGATGCTATTTCCCGCAATACTTACATTGTTGGTGTGGTAACTTTAATTTACCACAAGAAGAACACTTTATTAACTGTGGCAATTTTTCAATCCGTGTTTTCATTCTTTTACCCTTTCTTTGGGTTGAGTGTTTTCGTTTTGGTAATGGTGCCATATAACCTTATTTTACTCAAGAATATTTTAAAAATCAATTGTTTGTTTTAAGACTGATTGATTTAAAATAAAAAAATAAGGCTTAAAAACAGGATTTTTCGTAAAATAATTTTAGCATTCAAAATCTATCTTGCATTTTAATAAAAAAAAATTTATATTAAATTTATGCTCATCCAACCAAAAAAATTATTAGACAAATTAGTTGAAGAAAAAATAATTACTCAGGAATTAGCCAATCAATATGAAATCGATTGTATCAAGCGTAACTTATCAATCGATGAATATCTTTTTAGCCAAACTGATATTAATAAAGGAATAATTTTGGAAATAATTGGAGAGTTATTAAATATAAAAACCGCTGATGTAACTAACATCGCCGTTGATCCTCATGCGATTAGTTTTATTTCTAATGTTTTAGCCAGTCGCTATAATATTTTACCCATTAGTTACGATACCACAAGTAATTCTCTTACTTTAGTAACCGATAATCCCTTTAATATCACTCTTTTTAATTTTTTAGAGAAAAAAACAGGTAAAAAAATTGTCCCAGTTTTTGGCTATCATAATGATATAAAAAAAATAATCAATACTATTTATACCCAAAATTTATCTCCAGAAGTTAAAGAGGCGTTAAATGAAATATCAGTTGATAATAAAAAAAGACAAGTTGATGATAAAAGTTCAAATATTGTTGTTAAGGAAGCGCCAATTGCTAAAATCGTTAATACCATTGTTGAGTTTGCCATTCGTGGCCGTGCCTCTGATATTCATATCGAGCCGATGGAAAACAAAACTCGCGTTAGATATCGAATTGATGGTATTCTTCATGAAAAACTAAGTTTACCGAAAGGAATTCATGAGGCGGTTGTCTCTCGGATTAAGATTCTTTCCGGTTTAAAAATTGATGAAAAAAGAATTCCTCAGGATGGTCGATTCAGCTTTAATTTAGAAAATGAAGAAATTGATCTGCGGGTTTCAACCTTACCTTCAGTTCATGGTGAAAAAATTGTTATGCGTTTACTTAAAAAAACTGGCGGTGTACCTACTTTAAATGAATTAGGCTTAAGAGGTCCACAATTAAAAGATTTAGAAGAAGCAATAAATAAACCTTATGGAATCGTTTTAGTTACCGGACCAACTGGTTCTGGTAAGACAACCACGCTTTACTCAGTTCTTTCTCAATTAAATAAACCTTTGGTTAACATTGTTACTCTTGAAGATCCGGTTGAGTATCAAATTCCTGGAATTAATCAAGTGCAAATTAATCCTCAGGCAGGGCTAACTTTTGCCACTGGTTTAAGAGCTTTTTTACGTCAGGATCCAAATATTATTCTGGTGGGAGAGATAAGAGATAAAGAAACAACTCAATTAGCGATTCAAGCCGCTTTAACCGGTCATTTAGTTTTTTCTACTCTTCATACTAACGATGCCGCTACCTCCATACCGCGTTTAATTGATTTAGGCGCAGAAACATTTTTAATCTCATCGGTTCTCAACGCCGTAATTGCCCAGAGGATTGTTAGAAAGATCTGTCCGTATTGCAAAACAACCTATACCCCTGACCAGGAAATTATTGAAAATCTTAAAATGGTTTTGGGTGATTATTTTCCTAAAAGTTTTACTAATAAGCCACCTTTATTAGCAAAAGGAATTGGTTGTAGTGAGTGTAATCAAACTGGTTATCTGGATCGGATCGGTATCTTTGAGTTATTAAAGATTTCTTCTACCATTAACAAAATGATTCTTCAACAAGCTGGTGGAAAAGAGATTGAAAATCAGGCAAAGAAAGAAGGCTTAATCACTATGAAACAGGATGGATATCTAAAGGTAATTGAAGGAATTACCACAATTGAAGAAGTTATTCGCGTTGCGGAAATGTAACCATTATGATGTAATTATTATGTATCCATTTCACGCTATTTAGTAAAAACAAAATGAATAAAAAGAATGTGTCTAAAACTAATATTTATTAATCTGTTTTTACAATTTTATTAATGTTAGAAATATAACTATATAACTATGTTAATTGATAAATATTTAACTTTTGCCATTAAAAATAATGCCTCTGATCTTCATTTAATTCCTCAATACTATCCCGCGATTCGTATCAATCAAAAACTTAATCAGATTAAAGTATTTGATATTTTAAATGAAAAAGAAGTCGAAGATATTACGTTTTCTTTTATCAATTCATCGCAAAAAGAAATTCTACTAACTAATAAACAACTTGACTTTGGTTATCAGTATGAAAATTATCGTTTACGAATAAACGCTTATTATGCTAGAGGCAATCTTTGTTTAGCTATCAGAATATTGAATTCAGAAATAAAAACGATTGAACAACTTAATTTACCGCCTTCTTTTTATGAATTTACTAAATATACCCAAGGTTTGATTCTTATCACCGGACCAACCGGTGAAGGAAAGTCAACAACGTTAGCAGCATTGATTAATCATATTAATAAAACTCAGGAAAAACACATAGTTACTCTTGAGGATCCAATCGAATATCTTTATCCAAAAGGTTGTTCAATTGTTTCTCAACGGGAACTTTATCAGGATACATATTCGTGGAAACAAGCATTAAGGGCGGTTCTGCGCGAAGATCCTGATGTAGTTTTAGTGGGTGAGATGCGCGATTATGAATCAATTTCATTAGTATTAACAATTGCCGAAACCGGGCACTTAGTTTTTTCCACTCTTCACACATCAACCGCAGCTGAAACAATTTCCAGAATCATCGATGTCTTTCCATCTGATCAACAAGGTCAAATTAAATCACAGCTTTCCTCTGTGCTAATTGCCGTTATAGCTCAACGATTAATACCTACAATTAATAAAAACTTATTTCCTGCTTTGGAAATTCTTTATAATACTTCTGCGGTTTCAGAAATTATCAGAAGTGGCCGATTTGAACAATTAACTAATGTTCTTTTAACCAACGAACGAGATGGAATGATAATTTTTGAAAAATATTTAATTGATTTAATTAATAAAGGTTATATTACTAATGAAACTGCTTTCAAGCATTCTTTTAGACCAAAAGAATTAAAAAAATTAATTGGTGAGTAATTAAATATGTTATTTAGGTACAAGGCCCTATTTAATCAAAAAATAATTAAAGGAAAGGTTGAGGCAGAATCTGATAATCAAGCAAAGATGTATATAAAAAATTTAGGTTACTTTTTAATTGAATTGAAGAAGGAAACTCAAACTCAAAATCTCCTTTTTTTTTTCTTAAATAATATTAACTTCAACGATATCGTTAATTTTACTAGACAGATGGCAATTATGTTAAACGCGGGTTTAACTTTAATTGATTCGTTTGATATTTTAAAAAAACAAACAAACAAAATTGCCCTTTTACGCTTAATTGAAGATCTTGAAAAAGAGATAAAAAGTGGTAATTCATTTTCATCGGCTTTAAAAAAACATCCGCAATATTTTCCCAATCTTTATGTTGCCTTGGTAAAATCAGGTGAGGCTTCGGGTAAGTTAAGCGACATCCTTTTAAAACTATCCCAAAACTTAGAAAAAGAACGAGAGTTTAAGAGTAAGATCAAAGGCGCAATGATCTATCCATTAATTTTAATAATTGGTATGATCTCGGTAATGTTTATTATGGTAACCTTTGTTATTCCTCGTTTGCTTGATCTTTATAAAGACTTTAATATTGATTTGCCGCTTACTACCAAAATTTTAATGTCCATCTCTTCAGTTTCCTCTCGGTTTTGGCCATTGATTATTTTTGGGGTCATTGGTGTAATCAGCGGGATTAAAAAAATTTTTTCAACAAACCAAGGAAAACTTTTTTTTGATCAAACTGTCTTAAAAATTCCCATCATAAACAATGTTGTCAAAATCAGCACTTTGGTTGATTCAACTAGGACATTATCAATTTTAATCGGCGCCGGTGTCTCTCTAATTGAAAGTTTAGAAATAATTATTGAAATAACCAGTAACTTAATTTATCAAAAATCTTTTAAGAATATCGTAAAAAAAATTGAGAAAGGGATTTCTTTGGGTCAAGCCATGCAACAGGAGCAAATCTTCCCACCAATCTTAGTTCAGATGACTCAGGTAGGAGAGCAAACCGGAAAACTTGATGATACTTTGGGTCGAATTTCTCGTTATTTTGAGATGGAGTCGGAAATGGCCGTTAAAGCCCTAACCACCTTAATTGAGCCAACAATTCTTGTTTTTATGGGTTTAGGGGTTGGAGTTCTAGTCAGCTCAGTGATTACACCAATATATCAACTAACTAGTTCGTTCAAATAACTCTTCTAATTATCATAAATCCTAAGTCCTAAACAAATTCTAAATCCTAAACTCTAAACCCTAAATCCTAAATCCTAAACAAATCCCAAATTCAAAGTACCAAATTCTAAATAAATCTAAAATCTAAAATTCGAAATTCGAAACAAATTCTAAATCCAAAATCCTAAATCCTAAACCCCAAATTCTAAATTCTAAACTCTAAACTCTAAATCCCAAACAAATCCCAAATTCAAAGCACCAAATTACAAATAAATCTAAAATCTAAAATTCGAAATTCGAAACAAATTCTAAATCCAAAATCCTAAACCCAAAACAAATTTAGAATCCAAAGCACGAAATTCGAAATAAATTCAAAATCTAAAAAATGAAGCACGAAAGCTCGAACAAGAAAAAGTTTGATTTATGGCAGGCACAATTTAAAATAGTACTTATAAGGCGCATAGGACTTATAAGACTTATAGAGATAAAAGATTATTGGCAATAACATAAGATTAGATTATAAGTTATAAGTTACACGTTTTATGTTATACGTTACATATTGCCAATTTACCCCTTGACAATTAAAAAATAATCGTTTACGCTTATCCTTAATAAGGTTATTAATTTTAATTCCTGCCTATATGAAAAAAAAAGCATTTACTCTAATTGAGCTTTTAATTGTTATCGCCCTTTTAGGCGCTTTAGCGGTAGGTCTTTTAGCTGCTTTAGACCCCTTTGAACAGTTAAAAAAGGGAACGGATACTGGTTTACGCAATACGGTTTCAGAGCTCCATGGTAGTATAATTAGGTATTATGCGATTAAAAACGGAATGCCTTGGGTTGATAATAAACAAGGGGATCTAAATGCGATGTCTACATATATTCAATCCGTTATTGATACTGGTGAATTAAAATCTGATTTTTTCTCCCTTTTACCTCAAGGTGGATTAAGCCAAATTTTTATTAATGGAACAACAGAATCAGTTACGGTTTGCTTTCAACCCAAATCAAGATCATTCCGAAGCGATAATAATACTAATTTTTCTCAATATGGAGGTCACCAATCTGGATGTCCAGATCCCACCGCTAATTCATGTTATTGGTGCGTGATGTAATTTTTTAAGCTGAGTTAACCGTGTGAATAGATCAATTTTATTCGCAGTATTGTTATCGATTTTTAATTTTTTTTACTTTTTTCTTAATCTCTCCTCGTATATTTTTGGCGGCGATAGCGCTGAATATGCAACTGTACTAACTTCATGGGGTATTGCTCATCCGCCTGGATATCCATTATTTTCTCTTTTGGGTAATTTTTTTACTCATATTTTACCTTTTTCAAATTTATACCATAAAGTTTCTTTTATTTCATTTTTTTTCTCCACTTTGTCATCACTACTTTTATTTTATTTTTTAACTGATTTAAAAATTAATCCTTTTATTTCTTTTTTTGCTGTAGTTTTTTATCTTAGCCTTCTACCAATATGGATTTATGGCGTTGTGCCGGAAGTTTTTTCATTAGCTATTTTTCTTATAATACTGCAAATATACTCTCTTTTTAAATTAAAAAAAACTAATAAAAATATTTGGGCTAGTCTTTTTTTCTTAAGCATTGGTCTATCTGTTGCTCACCACCATCTTTTTTTATTTTATCTTCCTGGATATCTTTATTTTTTATTTAAAAATAAAAATAGCTTAAAAATCATCAAAAAAAATTTTAAAAAAAATCTCTTTTTTTTACTGATTGGTTTAAGTGTTTATCTTTACGTTCCTATTACTGTATATCTAAATAAGGTTATTGACTATGAAAATATATTAACCCTTGAGGGTTTTTTTCGTCTTATTACCCGCGCTTCTTATGGTACATTTAAAGCGCATGCTTATGCTTCAAGCGATTTTTTAAATCGCTTTTATGATATTTTCTCTCTTTTCGTTTTCTATCTTCATGATTTTAAACTTTTGGGAATTTTTTTTATTTTCTTTGGTATTTTTAATCTTTTTTACAAAAACCGATTTTTATTCTGGTTTTTTTGTTTAAGTTATTTATCAATTATCTTTTTTTTCTTTTATGCCAATTTTTCCGTTGGCGGTTCTTTTTCTTTAGCCACTTATGAACGATTTTTATATCTTTTTTATTTCTCATCGATTTTCTTCTTTACTTTTGGATTACAAGGGATATTTAATTTAATAAAAAAAATAGAAGCTTTTAGTAATAAAAAAATAATTTTAAAATTTGCTTATTTTTGTTTCTTTTTTTTAGTAATTAATCTCTTATATAGAAACGTCAAGAAAAATTTACCCATTATTAAATTCATTAAGGAAACACCAATTTTTAAGAATTATGCTAATCATTTAATGAATCTTCCAAAACAAAAATCAGTTGTTTTTCTCCACGGCGATAATAATGTTTTTCTCATGCGCCATTTTCAAGATATTTATGGTGAAAATAAACAATCTATCTTTTTAACGCCGTTTTTCTTACAGAAAGAACATCTTAAAAAATGGATATTGAGCCGTTATGCTGAAAAACCCTTTTTCCCTAAAAGTTCTCTTGAAATAACTGATCTGCAAGATTTTATTGAAAAAAATTATCAACGTGGATTTTTAATTTTTTCTGATAAACCATATCAATTTGGTAAATGGGTGCCTTACAAGCTTTTATGGCAATATTATCCTGATGAAAAAAAATTTAATAAAGAAAAATGGGAGATTTTAAAACTAAATTATGACTTTTTTAAAAACAATCGCTTTATAAAATTAACCGGTGAGGAAAAAAATATTATTTTTTTAAAAAACCTTGAGGATGTTTATGCAGAAAAAATATATAATTATATTGACTTTTTGATCTTAAATAAAAAAGATGACAAGGTATCCGCTGCAAAAGAAATATTTCAAATTATGGATAAATTTTTCTGTGATTTTAAAAATAATTATTTCTTTAATCGAAAATATTTAGTTTATGCCGTTAAATATAATCAATGCTTTCCCAATACTAAAAAGGCGGCAAATTTCTTGGAAAATTATTTAGGAAAAAAATCAAATGACTTTTTGCTACTTGCCGGGTATTTTAATGACTGTGAAAAGAATAAAGAAAAAAGCGAGATTTTTTTTAATAAATTTTTAAAATTAAAAGGTAACGAGAATTATTCGTTAGAAAAGATTCGGTAATTTTTAAAGAAAATAAATAATAATACCATTGTACCTAAAGAAAAAATTATCCCTAATTTTAAACTAACCGGCTCATAACTTACTTTGATTTGTTGTTTTCCTTTTGGAATAATCGCACCAAAATATAAAAAATTAGCTCGATATATTTTTAACTCTTTTTGATTAGCATATATCTTCCAGCCAGGATAAAAATTTATAGGGATAACTAAAAACGTTTCGGCTTGGTTATTAGCTTCCAACTCAATACACATATCCATAATTTTTTTAATTTTGGCAGAAATTATCTTTTGTTTAGTTTGAATCTTGTTTAAATGAAAATTATTATTTTCAACGAATGCAATATTTTTTTTAAATTTAGAAAGACTGTCAATAAAATCATTTAAGGTTTTAATTTGTATTATTTCCGAAGTAAAATATGGCAGATTTTTTTTAAAGCCGGTTTTATATAGAAAAAGTGATTTTTTCTCATTTTTTTTTATTAATTTAAAATCAGCGCTTTGGGTTGATTCTATAAGATAAGGAGAAAATATATGAGTTATCCCAGCGAGCGACAAAAGTTTTAAACCATTTAATGAGATACTAGCTTTTTCGCTTCCATCAAGAGGTTTTAATTCATCGAGCAAAAGTTGATAATATATTGTATGCCGATTTAAATTAAAAGCAGAAGTAGGTAAGTTAAAATAAAAAAAATCATAAAAAAGACCAAAATTCTGAGGAAAAGTTTCTTTAATTAAATTAAAAATAGAATTATTCTTTCTATCAAAACCTTCGTCAAATAATTTTTTTGGGATAAAATATTCATAAAAATATATAGTTACGTGGAAATCATTTTTATTATTGATCAAACTTGAGAAAGTTTTTTTATTGTTTATAAATTCTGAGGGTAAAGTAAAAACATGAAATTTATACATAATTAAAAAACTGGTAAAAAATTGGCACAAAATAAGAAGATAAAAAATAATTTTTACGCGTTTGGAAGATTTCGCAAATAAAAAATCGAATATTTTCGCGATAAATAAAGCTAAAAAAATAAGAAGCAAAAAAATTATTCTAGAAGAAACACGAAAAAAAGAAAAGGGAATTATTGTATACAAAAAATGCAAAGGTCCATCACTACCAAAAGATAAAATTAATAAAACAAAAGGTAAAAGAAAAGCGGTAAAAAAATTTTTCTTCATCCAAAAGTAAATCTCTTTTCTTTTTAAAAAAAAACCAAAGAAAAAAAATATTACCGGAACAAAACCAATGAATAAATTACCATCCCATGGAGGAATAAATATTGTATCTTTTTTAAAAGGAATTAAATTTTGATTATAACGAATGAAAGGGTAAAAAAAAGTTAATAAATCCTTTAGTAATAAATTATTATTTCCAATAAAATTTGAAATATTTGCGCGAAAAGAATACCAATAAAATTCAATTGTTGGTAAAAGTTGAATTGATGACAAAAGAAGTGAAAAAATAATTATCAAAATTAATATAAAAATTTTCTTTCTGATATTTTTTTTCTCTTCCTTCTTAATTTCAAAGTACTTATAAATTCCATAAAGAATAATAAGGATAGAAGAATAAAAAAAATATTGTAAATGGCCAGAAATAAACTGTAGGAATAAACAAATTATTAATATCAGTAAATATTTTTTTTCTGATTTTATATCTTTTTTTCGAAAAAAATTGATGGTTAAGGCAAAAATTAAAGGAATAAAAGAGAAAGAAGCTAAATGTGAATGATGAATAATATTGGTAATATTAAAAAAAGAATAACTAAAAATTAATGAAAAAAAAATTGCTGCGACGCAACTTAAATTATTACTTATAGCAAGATAGTAACACCCAAATAGTAAAATAAGGAAATAAATAAAAATTTGAATATTTACAGCAAAATAAAAATTGAATAACTTCAGGGTCAAAAAATTAATCGGATTAAAAAATCCTACCTCTTGTTCAGCAAAAATCGGGTAACCGCCTCCAATCTTATTAGACCAAAGCAAAAACTCTCCTTGATGAAGTTTTTTTTGAAAAAGATATTTAATTGGATAGTGAAAAATATTTTGATCACCCCCACCATATTCTGGTGTAACAATTAATTTTAAATGTGGAAAAAAGATGGAAAAGAAAAAAACAAAATTAATTAAAAATAAAATAAGAAGAACAAGCAAATGCTTTTTGATTCTGCTCATTTTCAAAAAATATAAACTAGTATTGATTTCTTTTTTTAATTTTAATATTATATTATAAGTTTTAAAATGAAAAAAGCATTTACCTTACTTGAGTTATTAATTGCTATCGTTATTTTAGGTGTCTTAGCCGCTTTAATCTCTGGTAATTTTATTACTTCCTTAAAAAAAGGTCGGGACGCAAAAAGAAAAGCCGATTTAAGCAACATCCAAAAAGCTTTAGAGATGTATTACGAGGATAAAAAAAGTTATCCTGATTCGATTATATTTGGTAGTTCATTATCCGATCCTGATTCCGGAAAAATATATATTCAGATAATCCCAAAAGATCCAATTTCTACCAATACCTATGTTTATCAATCAAATAATACTTCTTACCAACTTTATTCTTGCATTGAAAACAACTTAGACCAAGGACCAGGAGTAAAGCAAGATGGATATACTGGCACCAACTGTGGCGGTTGTGGTTTATGTAAGTATGGTGTTTCTAGTTCTAATACCAGTCCTTAAAAATTTATTGGATTATCTCTTTTTTTATCTCTTCATCATCAGGATTGATTCTTTCTAATATGTACTGAAAGATCTTTTTTGCTTCATCTTTTCTCCCATATTTTTTTAATAGTTGACCCTTTAAAAAATAAGCATCACGAAAGTTAGGTTTAAGACTGATAGAATGATCAATCGTCGATAAAGCTAAATTAACCCATTTGGGATTATTTTTTTCCTCATCGGATAGAAGTGAAGCGAATAAAGCCAAATTATAGGAAATTTTCGGATCGGTGAGTGCCAGTTTTTGCGCCTGTTTAAGAGCAATGACACCGTTTTTTAACCAATTAATACGGTTACTAATTTGATAAAAAAGATAGTAGTTTTTTGCCTGTGTCTTCCAGTATAAAACATTTTTTGGTGATGCGTGAAGCGACTTTTGGTTATAAAAATCAGATAACTTAATCAACCGCTCACTAAGAGCGTTTTCTTTTTGATAAGAGGCGACAAAGGCTAAATTAGCCAACGCAAATGAAAGTTTGTCTTCATACACATGTTCATAGCGAAGTTTTAAGGCTTGGTTATAGTAATCAACAGCTATCTGATACTGACCGGTTTGATTATAAAGATTGCCTTTATTATAAAAAACATCAGCTAACCAATAAGAAAAAACAAGCATCTCAAGATACAAAAAAATAAAAGCAAGAAGGAACAAAAATGATTTTGGCAAAGAAATAGTTTGTTTAGAGAAAAATATTTTTTTATCGTGGTTTGTTGATAATTTTGGAAAAACTAAGACAAATAAAACAGCCGGAATAAGATAGAAAAAAAGATTAATAGTGGTGGTTGAAAAACCAAAGAAATTAGTAATCAGAATCGATAAATAAGCTAATAATAAACAAATTTTTAGTAATGCTTGACCTGAGTTGAAGATGTCTCTTTCTTCGCGTTGATCTTTAATCTTTAGTATAAAAAGATAAAAAACTGAGATAATCATCAGCAGATAACTTATCAACCCAATAAATCCAGTTGTGGCTAAATAATTTAAATACTCGTTGTGGGCTTTATTATAAAGATAGTCCCACTCCGAGGTAAGATTGTGTTCTTTTGGTCTAACAAAGTAGTATGAGTAAGCAAATGTTTCCACGCCAGTACCAAGAAACGGGTATTTTAAACCTAAATCAATTGCCCCTTTCCAGACAATTTTGCGAATCTCACCCGAGTCGGTTACTAAGATTGATGATGGTTTAACTATCTTAGATGAAGATTCAGACGTTTTTGGTTTAATAAAATTTATCGGCTTAGATAAAATTTGATCAACTATAGGCACCCCGGTTTTAAAGATTAAAGTTGGAATAAACAAAATTAAAAATAGAAAAATAATTGATTGATAATTAGAAAAATGGCGGAAGGTGTTTTTCAACCGAATTAAGACATAAAAAATAATAAACAAGATAATGCCGATAAAAAATGCTAACAGTGAGGAGCGGGAACGAGTAAAAAGTAATGCCGAAAAATTTAAAAACAGATATAAGCCATTTAAAAAAATGTATTTTAAATTATCTTCATTCTTAAAATAAAAATACAAACCAATAAAAAAATTAATCAATAAATAGGCGCCCAACCAGTTCGGTTGACCCAAAGTAGAAAAGATTCTTTCGTTTGGTCGAAACTGGTCAGTCCAACAGGTGTTATCTAATTTTTTGGTAAACAGATAACAAGTCAAGTCATATCCAAACTTACCCGGTAGGCCCCAAAGAATAACCAATAACGAACTAAAAAGGCTTATTCTTAGAAATCGTTCTAAAAAATAATGACTAAAGTCATTATAATTAGCAATAAATATAAAAAACAAACTTAAATAAGTAAAAATTGAGATTAAACCACCGTTAAAACGTCCATAATAACCGAATAATGAGGTCCACAAATCAATTGAAAAAATAGTCGATAAAGTCTGGGTTGAAAGAAAAACGATGAATGGTAGGAAAAAAAAATTTTTCTTAAGACCGGTTGTTTTCAAAATTTTTATCTTAACTAACCAAAGAAATAAAATTAATATGGTAATGGCATAGATAAAAATCGTTTTATTAAACTCAAACAGCTCTGAAGTAATCGACAACATTATTATTGGAGTAATAGCAATAAGAAATATGTAACCAATTTCTAATAATTTATTTATATAATTAACAATAGGAGGTTTATCCATATAATGATTAATTTTATTGAAAAACTAAAAAAATTCCAAGCGGTATTTGAATCTTTTAACGTTTGTTTTGATTTTGGTACTAGTTATACTCGGATAGCAATCAAAGATATTGGTATTATCTTAGAAGAACCAACGGTCCTGGCTTACAATGTTAAAAATAAAAATTACGTTTTTTTTGGCAAAGAAGCAAAAAAAATAATTGGTAAAACTCCTGATTTTATTCAGATTATTAAGCCGATTAATAACTCGATTATTGGTAACTTTGATGCCCAATTAGAACTTGTTAACTATTTTTTTAACCAATCAATTAACTATTATTTAAAACAGTATAAACTGATTAAACCGCGACTAACCGCCTGTGTCGCCGTTCCTACCGCGGCAACCGAAATAGAAAAAAGAGCCGTGGAAGAGCTTTTATATAAACTTAACTTTAGTGAGGTTTTTTTGATTGATAAACCGGTCGCTAATGCGTTTGGTGCCGGCTTTAATCCTCTTTCGCATCAGCCGATTTTAATTGTCGATTTAGGTGGTGGCTTAATTGAGGCGGCTATAGTTAGCGGCGGTGGTGTTGTTAGCTATAAAACAAGTAAAAACGCGGGTGATTATTTTAATAATGTTATCTGTAATTATATTCATCTTAAACACGGAGTAATTATTGGTGAAACAACCGCCGAAGACGTTAAAGAAAAACTTTTATCTTTTGAAATAACTGAAAAAATTAATGTGGTACGCGGTAAGTCTTTAGAGAATGGATTACCAAAAACGGTGCGAATTAAATCAATCGAAATTAAAGAAGCACTATCACAAAATTTATTTTTAATTATTGATCTTATTAAAGAAATTATTGAAATTTCACCACCTGAAGTAGTTGATGATGTTTATACTCAGGGAGTCTTTCTTTGTGGTGGTTTAGCCAAGATTCCGCAAATTAACCAACTTATTACCAAGGAAATTAAAATAAATGTAAATATCACCAATCACCCTCAAGATGTGACCATTCATGGATTGTTAAAGATTATTAAAGATCAAAAAATTTTAAAAAAAATCTCTCTTTTGCCGATTTAATTAATTTTAAAAAACTTAGGTGTTAAATGTTTCTTTATTTATTTTATATATACCCAAATTACTTAGGTTTGTAATCATATCCCATTGTCACATATCCCTTTGTCATTCCGAACTTGGTTCGGAATCTCGAGGGAGATCCTGACCCTCCGAGTCAGAGGGCAGGATGACAGAAAGTTGGCAAATCTGAGTTAGTTGGGTATATTTCAATCTATTTCTATCTATTCCAATGAATCTCGATTAATTTTTTTCATTTAGACTTATTCTGATAAATGGTGAGTTGTTTAGAATTTAGAACTGCCGATTTACTTTTTTTGAATTTATATTTTTTTACTCTTGATTTTTTTATTTTAAACTTTATAATATTAATATTAATTATTAATTGTCTCCATTTTTTTAACGCACTTTAACACAATGTGATTTAGTTTAAAAATCGGGTTAGGATCCCGACTTAGTCGGGACTCTATCAGATACTATGGGATAGTATCTGGTTTTTTTAAGAGTTTGATCCTGGCTCAGGATGAACGTTGGCGGCGTGCCTGAGATATGCAAGTCGAGCGATCCCGACGCAAGTCGGGGAGCGGCGGACGGCTGAGTAACACGTAGGAACCTACCCCTTTCTGGACCATAGTCCATCGAAAGGTGGAGTAATAGTCCATAGTATCCGACGCCACGTCGGATTAAAGAGCGTAACTTCTCGGAAAGGGATGGGCCTGCGGCCTATCAGGTAGTTGGTAGGGTAACGGCCTACCAAGCCTACGACGGGTAGCTGATCTGAGAGGATGGACAGCCAGAGGGGCACTGAGACACGGGCCCCACTCCTACGGGAGGCAGCAATCAGGAATAGTCGGCAATGGGCGAAAGCTTGACCGCGCGACGCCGCGTGCGGGATGAAGACCTTCGGGTTGTAAACCGCTGTGGTAGGGGAGGAAATCCCGACTTAGTCGGGAATGACAGTACCCTACTAGAAAGGGGCCGCTAACTGCGTGCCAGAAGCGTCGGTAATACGTGGGCCCCGAACGTTATCCGGTCTTACTGGGCTTAAAGGGTCGTGTAGGCGTCTTAATAAGTCTTAGTTAAAAATCTGTGGCTTAACCACAGTTCTGGCTAAGATACTATTAAGATAGAGTTATCTTTAGGGGAATTGGAACTCAAGGAGGAGTAGTGAAATGCGTTGATACCTTGGGGAACACCAGTGGCGAAGGCGAATTCCTGGAAGGTAACTGACGCTGAGACACGAAAGCTAGGGGAGCGAAGCAGATTAGAGACCTGCGTAGTCCTAGCTGTAAATGTATGCTTGCTGGCTGCATTTCCCGACAATACGTCGGGGGGTGTGGTGAAGGTAAACCGTTAAGCAAGCCGCCTGGGGATTACGGCCGCAAGGCTAAAACTCAAAGGAATTGGCGGGGAGGCACACAACCAGTGGAACATGTGGTTTAATTCGAAACGAACCGTAGAACCTCACCAAGACTTGACATTCTAGCGTTCTATTCGGCAGAAATGTCGAAAATCCGCAAGGAGGCTAGAACAGGTGCTGCATGGCCGTCGTCAGCTCGTTCCGTGAGGAGTGCCCTTAAGTGGGACAACGAGCGCAACCCCTGTCCTGTGTTAAAAATGTCACAGGAGACTGCTCCGACATTGCGTCGGGGAGGAAGGAGGGGCAGACGTCAGGTCAGCATGGTCCTTATGTCTTGGGCTACACACATGTTACAATGAAAAATACAATGGGTTGCGAACTCGTAAGAGTATGCTAATCCCTTAAAATTTTTCTCGGTGGGGATTGAGGTCTGCAACTCGACCTCATGAACGCGGAATTGGTAGTAATCGCAGGTCAGCCATACTGCGGTGAATACGTTCTTGCCTCTTGCACACACCGCCCGTCAAGCCAACAAAGTCGAGGATGGTTGAACCCCGACGTAACGTCGGGGGAAATCATCGTCGGCGATGGGGGTTAAGTCGTAACAAGGTAGCTGTTCTGGAAGGAGCAGCTGGATCACCTCCTTTCTAATTTTTTGCAGAGCAAAAAAATTAGCCCATCAAAATTCGCTCCTTAAGTCGCGTTCGAATAGAACTAAAAAGACTTAAGGTAAGAATTTGTAGGCTTCTCCTAACCCGATTCTTAGACTAAATCTAATAACGTTAAACACGTAACATATAACGTATAACGTGGAACGTGTAACGTAAAAATAAATTAAAATAAAATAACCTCAATATCTTAAAAAAAATAAATCAAATATCATATATCAAATATCAAAACCTGCCTGCCGGCAGGCAAGGTGACATATCAAAATTTAAAAAGAAACAAAGAAAAATTTTTATATCTCATTTTGCATTTTGATTTTTGATATTTGAGATATTAAATCTGTTTAACGTTTAATGTTTAATGTTGCCCTTTACACCTTTGAAGATTATTCAAAAAGAAGATCAATTTTTGTTCCCACCTTCGGATTCAAAAACTCATCCTTTCCTGTAGTTGGTTTTTTCTCATTAAAATGGCGCCAAACAGAAATTTCAAGGTAGGGATTGTCCTTTTTTCCTGAAGAGCCAGGATAAATCACTAATTCTCCAGGAACTCCACCGAATAAATTATCGACATACTTCACTTTTTTAATTACTTTCCCGATTTTTACCTTAAAAATCTCTCTATATTCAACTTTCCCTTTTAAATCTTCTTTGGTTATCGTTGTTTTAATATTACCAAAGTTATCAATATGACCGATATAAAAACCTCTTAAATCTGGAATAATATCCACGGCAACTTCTTCCAAATCCAACTCATCCTCCATTGCCTCCATCAAATGAGCACAAATACGAGAATACAAATCCCGTGAGCGAAACTGACTTCCCTTATCAAAACCTTCATAAACAAAAACTTCATCAATCCGATCTTTAATCATAGAGAAATCATAACCGGCATTTGGCCCACAAAGATAGATGCCCGACTGTAAACGAATCACCAAAAACTTAGCTCCTTGAGCCTTTTCTACTGGTTCATCAGTCTGAATTCGCGGATCGGTATTCTGAAGAATTACTGTTTCCAAAGGCCGGCCAAACCGTTCTTCAACCTCCACTAATTGATTGATTAAAAAAGATGTATGAATAGTTGAAGGAGTAGAGGAAACAAAACTAATTTTTGTCTCAGACGGATTATTTAAAAATCCCAAAACCGCCGAAGAAAATTCGGCACAAGTTAAACTATCGTTTACCCAATCAGAAACAACAACTAATCTTTTCATATTATGCCATTTAATATTTTACCAAAAAAAGTTAAGATTACCAAAATTGAAATCACAATCGCTGAGCCACGGACCAGCAAACGCGACCAATCAGCGATCACATACTTACCCATAATCTCCTCATCTTCTGAAAACTTAACTAAGAAATAAAAAATAATCGGCAACATCGCCCCATTTAAAAAATCAACATATAAAGTCAATTTAAAAAGGGAAGTTTGAGGAAATAAAGCCACCAAAAGTCCAATTAAAATTTGAATAATAAAAAAACCATAAAAAAGTTTTCCTTTGCCAAACGACGCATCTAAACTTCCCTCATAACCAAAAATTTCAGCAAAAACATAAGCGGTGGCTAAAGGAACAATCGTCAATCCCAAAATCGAGGCGGCAAAAAGACCAACGGCAAAAAACAAAAAAGCTGCTTCCCCAGCAAAAGGTTTTATCGCCAAAGCCGCCGTATATCCATCGGTTGCTTTTATCCCATGACTAAAAAGGGTATAAGCAACTGCCACACTCATCATCCAAGAAAAAAAGTTAGTCAAAAACGCGCCCACATAAACCTCAAGTTTCTCATATTTTAAATGTCTTATATCTAATTTTTTATCAATGATGTAACTGTGAACAAAAAACTGTCCCCAAGCAGTAATCGTTGTTCCTAAAACCGCAATTCTTGAAAACCAAAAAGTAAAATCAAAAATATTAATCTTAGTTGGCCAAATAAAACTTTCTTTAGCCGCCTCAAGCCAGTTAGGCTTGGCTAAAATTGCCGAAAAAATATAAAAAATATAAAAAATAACCATTATTAAAAAAAGGCGTTGGAGTTTTTTATAGTTGAAGACGGTAACAAAAAAAATCAAAAGCAAACAGGTTAAAATCAAAAATAGCTGCCAGTGAACATTAAAAAGCTGAAAAGCCGCTTTAAGCCCAGAAACATTCTGAAGAACCACTCCTTGATTGGTAATAAAATATAAAACAAAAATTAGCAAAGAAAGACCAACTCCATATCTTTCCCTAATTAGATCGCCCAAACCTTTTTTAGTAACAATCGCAATTCGCGCTCCGATTTCCTGGGTAACCGCCAAAATTAATGTTTCCGGAATGACTAAAAACTGCGACACCATTCCATACATTGCGGCGGCCACTGAATAAGTAGCCACGCCGCCGGCATCGTTATCAGCCACAGCCGTAATAATTCCCGCCCCCAAAACCGAAAAAAAAAGCAAAAACCGCCATTTAAGTTTAAGTTTATTTAATAACTCGCTCATATAGTTTTTCTGATAAATCATCAAAGGTGATCACTCCCAAAATCTTTTTATCCTTATCAATCACTGGCAAAGCCGAAAGTTTATATTTAATCATCTTTCGCAAAGCAATTTCAACCGGAGTTGTTAAATAAATAGTAATAAGACTTTGATTCATAAACTTATAAACAAAGTTAGTATCGTCTTGAATTAAAAGTTCATGTAAACTAAAAACTCCAACTAACTGTTTTCTTTCATTAACCACATAAATATAGGGTAAAAAATAAAAATCAGAGGTTTCTTTTTTTATTAACATCTTTACCTCTGATACTGTTTTTGAAGCTAATACAGACAAATACTCCAAGCTTAAAAAATCACCAATCTTTCCGGCTTGATGATAGTGTAATAAATAACCAACTTCCTTTTGTTTTTCTTCAGACAAATAACCAACTAGCTCCTGCCGCCTTTTCTTTGACAGAAAAAACAAAATATCAACCACTTCATCCGAATCGATTAATTCCAAAATAGCCGCCGCTTTTTTCGGTAACATTCGCCGAAAAAGACCAATCTGATAATTAATATTTAAATCAGCAATTACTTCGGCCGCCATCCTCTCATCAAGTAACCGAAGAACATTTTGAATATTGGTTAAACTTGTCTGCTCTAAGTAGTCAGCTAAATCTTCTGGCCGCAGTTTTTTCAACTTCTTCTCTTCTTTTTTAAGTCGAACCTCACCGCGTGATAACTCTAATGGCTGAATCTCAGCCCATGAAAGAAACTGCGAAGAAAGTCGCCATTTTAAAATCCCCAAAATCTTTTCGCCTAATGACGCCAGTCCCAAACGCCGCAAAATTCCCAAAACCCCAACGTCTACTCCCATTACATACCATGCATTTTTTTCTTTTTGTAAAACCACATCATTCACTCGAACTACTTTTTTACCAGTAATATCAATTATTTGTTTGTCTAAAAGATTGCGAAGGATGTAAAGTTCATTGTCGGCAAACGATGTTTCTTCGTAGTTTTTTTTAATGCAAATATCTTTATTAATTTTTAACAAAAAATCAATGGGGACCAGTCGTTTTTGATTTTTCTCCTTTATTAAAAGTTTAGTTACAATTGGTGTTTCTTTGCTTAAAAAAACTAAATCATCAAGTTTGCCAACTTCAATCCCATCTTCAGTGAGAACCTTTTTCTTTAAAATTTGCGAAAAATAAATCATAAGTGTATTATATAATATAAAATATAAAAATATTTTTCTATATGACTTATATGTCCTATAAAACCTATAAGTCTTATTTTACTATCGCGCGCTTAGTTTAACGGCAAAACGTCGTCCTGATAAGACGAAGAGCGATGGTTCGACTCCATCAGCGCGCACCAGTTTTACTCTAAGCGATATCTTTTTCCCTTAAAATCACGATAAAATTTATAGTCTACTTCCCAAGCATTCCCTTCAGGAACAGGCACCTTCCCAAAACCAAAAGGAACATCAATTACAAATCGGGCAGTGGCAGCAATTCCAGAAAGTTTTGGTCTTAAATTCTGCCATAGTTTAATTGCTTTTTTTATTGGTACGGTAAAATGTTTTGCCCAGTAAACTGGATCATTTTGATATAAATAATAAGGTCGTATCCCTTCTTCAGTAAGTTTTATAAAAAGTTTATAAAGGATTTCTTCGGCATCATTAACCCCTTTGAGTAAAACTGTCTGACTCATTACCGTGGCTAAGGCAATTCTTCGAAAGTTATTTAAAACATTGATCGTTTCCGCTGTTAACTCTTTAGGATGATTTATATGAACCATTAGATAGGGATTTTTAATTTTGGCCAAGATCTGATAATGCCAATCTTTAATCAATTGCGGATTACTTACTGGAACTCTTGTACCAACTCGTATTATCTTTAAAAAGCCGTTTTTTTGAAGATCAACTAATCCCAAAATAATTTTTTCCAAATAATCTTTTGGAGTCACCAAAGGATCACCGCCAGAAACAATTATCTCAATAAGCTCTTTTCTTTTTTTAATAAACTCAAAAACTTCATCAATTTGTTTATCACTTAAATACGGACTTTTTGCAATTGCCCCTCCCTCGTTTAACGATATCGTTGCCGGCAAACCAACTTCCCGTCCGCGGGTACAAAAACGACAATAAGAAGAACAAAAACGGCAAATAGTCCACAAAGCCCGCCCATAATAAAGAATTTTATTCTTTTTTATTTTTCCTTGATATTTATAAACTAAACCAGGCGCTATCTCAAATTCATCCTCAATCAAAGGATCTTTTGTTCCTTTTTTAAAATGTTTTCCTTCCATTTCTGGATTGGCAACAAATTGTTTTCCAATAGGTCCCTCAACCCCACCAGTTTCTTCAATTAACTTTTTTAAATGAGGAGAAATCAATTCTGGTAAAGCGCCATGAGGTAAAGACATATTAATTTTAGCAGTAAACTTTTAACTTATTTTTTTTATATCTTTTAAAGGCAATCTCAATTAATCTCCTTAACAAACTAGGATAGTCAATACCCGCAGCTCTTGCGGCTAAAGGAAAATAAGAGCTTTTGGAAACTTCAGGTGGTATGATTCCCGGTGGCGTATTGACTTCTAAAACATAAGGATTTTCTTTTTCATCACATTTAATATCAATCCGACACCAATCACGAATTCCCAAAACGCGCCAAGTATTAAAACAAATTTCTTTCAATTTTTTTTCTAATTTTTCCTCAATTTTTGCCGGACATTGAAGATAGTTTTGAGCCTTACCTTGTTCTTCAAAATACCACTTAACCTCCAAAGAATCAAAAGGTAGATATTTTTTAGGTAAAATTTTGTGATTTGGTTCAATAATCGGCAAAATCTCTGGTGGATTACCCATTATTGCCACTGAGAATTCGCGACCGGCTAAAAATGGCTCCACTAAAACAGGCTGATTAAAACTTTTTAATAAAACCTTTAATTGTTGTCTTAATGATTTTTCTTCAAAAACCACGCTTTTGTTTGTAATCCCGGCTGAGGAACCCTGAGCAATAGGCTTTAAAATTAAAGGAAATTTTAAATTTTTATTTAACTCCTCATTTTGTTGATTAAACATCTGAAAAGGAAGAGTATCGATATCATAAGCCATCAATATCTCTTTTGTTTTTGCCTTATTTAAAACCAAAGCCTCAACCAAAGGGGTATTTCCAAGATAAGGAATCTGAAGCATCTCCAAAATTGAAGGCAGATGCGCTTCTCTGTCTTGACCATAAATTCCCTCAGCCACATTAAAAACTAGATCAATTTTTTTTCTTAACCGATAAAGTTTGAAGTAAGCTTTTTCGTTTGCCTCAATTGGGATAACATTAAATCCTAAATTTTTCAAATGTTTTATCTGCCATTTGGTTGTTTCTGGATCATCAAAATCAGCCTCCAGTTGATGTCGATAGTCTTTGGGGTCTGGATAAAAATGACGTTGATTATAAAGCCAAGCAATATTCATAAAAATAAAAACTTATCAGTCACCGTTTTTATTGGTAATTGGTAAAAGTTTTTTTCCTTCCGCATCACGCAAGGTATTTAATAAAAGCCGCTTTAAAATATCATAAAAAGAAACATCATACAAATCTAAAATATTAGCAATTGCCACATCTAACTCTTTTGGACCAAAAGCCGGATTGCTATTACAATCAATAAAATAATAGCGCCCCGAAGCATCTAAACGAATATCAAACTTTCCATAATCAGCCATCTTGGTTATATCAAAGGCTTTTTTTACATATTCCCGCAAAACTGGATCTTCATATTGTTGATAAAAAAATCCGTCGCCGGTATTTAACCATTGATCCTCAAAAGTGGCAAAAATATATTTTTGATTTCGTTTTTTAAAAATTTTTTCCGCTAAATAGACCTTACGATTTAAACCTTCCAATAATATTGCCGTTATCTCTCGTCCCACAATGAACTCCTCAACCAATACTGGTTGATCGTAAGTAGTAATTAAAAACTTCAGTCGTTCTCGAAGATGTTTTTCGTCCTCAGAAACCGCATTAGCGGTTATCTCCACTCCTCCATGAATCTCATTTAATTTAGAAATTAAAGGAAATCGCAAAGTTGGATCAATTGGATCATAAGGAGTATTAAAAAGTTGATAGTAGGGAATAGGTACTCCGTTTTGCTGTAAGAGTTTTTTTATAAGAAATTTATTGTAAGAAAGAGATTCGCCTAAAATACCAGCTCCGGTATAAGGAATTTCCAAAAGTTCCAATAACGCCGGAACCGTCGAGGCTAAGTACTCATTTCCTTTAACCGAACCAACCAGATTTAAAGCCACATCCGGTTTATTTTTTTTTAAATTTTCCGGCAGCAAGTCATTAGCCGGATGTAAAAAAGTTTTTATCCTTAACTTATTTAAATACTTAGCAATAACCACAGCGTCGTTATAAGCATCCTTCTCGGTTAGGTATTGAGTTTCAGTTGGAAAATACTCTCGTTTTACCTCACTATAGAGAATAGCCACTTTTTTTGGTAGTTCGCGTTGAGAATTTCTGGGGGGTTTTTTTGGTTTTTTATTTTTTCTTTTTTTCATTTTTAAATTTTTTTTATTTTTTATTTATAACAAAAATTATTACTATTTTTTTCATTTTGTCAAGCGGAATTTATTTTTTTATCCTATCCATCTTATACCTCCTATAAGTCCTATCCGTCTTATAAATCCTATTTTGAATTTCGAATTTGTTTAGTGTTTAAAGTTTAGAGTTTAGGATTTAGGATTTAGAATTTAGGGTTTAGAGTTTAGGATTTAGGATTTTGGATTTTGGATTTAGAATTTGTTTCGAATTTCGAATTTTAGATTTTAGATTTATTTAGAATTTGGTGCTTTGAATTTTGAATTTTAAATTGTAACTTTTAACTTTTAACTTATATTTAGAATTTTTTAAGTTGCAAATTAAAATAAACTTTGTATATACTTTTTTTATGAGGCTTAAATTTTTACCTTTTGCTCAAAAACAAATAAACAATTTTATTAACGCAGTTATCATCTTTCAAAAATTTCTTCCTTACTTTTTTTCAATAAAAACCCTTTTAAAAACATTGTTCTCGCCTTGGAAAAATCTTATTGTTACAAGAAAAAGCCGGGCATTTTCTTTTAATGAATATTTTGAAGTATTGGGTTTTAATCTTGTCTCACGCGCGATGGGTTTTTTCTGCCGATCATCGATTATCTTTTTCTATCTTTTCCTTCAGTTTATCTTTTTTTTATCGATACCAATAATCTTAATGGTCGTTTTCATTTCTCTCCCAATAAAATATTTTTTTTATCTTTTTGAAAAAACCGAAGAAGAAAAAAAGGCAATTATAAAAAAAAACTTTTTTAAAACTCATCTTTTAGATCAAAAAAATAAGGAAAAAGTAGCTCAATGGTTTGAATTCTATTACCAAACAACTCATAAAAAAACTGATCTCTTTACTATTCCGCCAATGGGCCGCGACTGGGCTCTTGGTTATACACCAAACTTAGATAACTATGTCGATGATCTTAGCACTTCATCCTACCAACAACGAATTAGCACCTGTTATGACCGTCAAAATGAAATTGAACAAATAGAAAAAGCCCTTTCCAAAAGCGATAAAGCCAACGTAATCATTGTTGGCGAGGAAGGAATTGGAAAACATACGATTATCGATACCCTTGCTAAAAAGATATACGAAGGAAAAACCACCAATCCGCTCCTTGCCTATAAACGAGTCCTAAAACTCAATTTAGAAAAAATTTTAAATCAATATACCGACCCAAAGCAAAGAGAGGCGTTTTTAGAAGAACTTTTATTCGAAGCCTCACTGGCAAAAAATGTAATTTTGATCATTGACAACTTTGATCGCTACGTTATCGATTCTGGCGAAAGAGTCGACCTAACCATTCCCATTGAAAAGTATGCCAAAAGTAATCTAATTCACTTAGTTGCCATCACCGAACCATTTCTCTATCAAAAATTTATCTCTCCCAATGATAATCTTAACCATCTCTTTGAAAAGATCGATGTCTTTGAGATAAAAAAAGCCGACGCCTTTAAAATTCTTTTGGAAAAAACATTTATCTTTGAAGGACGGTACCAAATTAATATTCCTTACGAAACCATTGAAAATGTCATTGAAAAAAGTGAGTTTTTCATTACCGATATTCCTTTTCCCGAAAAGGCAATTAATCTTCTTGACCTGGCTTGTATTGAAGCAAAGGAAAAAAATAAAAAACTATTAGATCCCCATATCATCAACGAGGTTTTATTTAAAAAAACTCATATTCCTACCGAGATCACCGAAGATCTGCGAAAAAAATTGATTAATTTAGAAAGTTTATTATATGCCGAAGTCTATCAGCAGGAAGAAGCAATAAAAAAATTAGCGGCTGCTCTTCGCCGTGCCTTTATTTTTTTTGGTAAAAGAAAAAAACCAATTGGTAGTTTTCTTTTTTTAGGCCCTACCGGGGTTGGTAAAACCCAGACGGCCAAAAGCCTGGCAAAGATCTTTTTTGGTGACGAAAAGTATCTCCTTCGTTTTGATATGACCAACTATCAACTCAAGGAGGATATTGAAAAAATCTTAGCCCTTTTAACTTTAAAAATAAATCAAAATCCCTATGGCGTTCTTCTTCTTGATGAGATTGAAAAAGCCAATCCTGATCTGATTAATATCTTTTTTACGATCTTGGATGAAGGTTACTTTACCAATCACCAAGGACAACGAATAGACTGTAAAAATCTAATTATTATTGCTACCTCCAATGCCGGCGCCGATCTAATCTATCAACAGTTATCTAACCAATCACAATACACCACTGAGGAAATTATTAATCATTTAGTGGCGAAAAAAATTTTTTTACCGGAGTTCTTAAATCGCTTTGATGGTATTGTTGTTTATCTACCCCTGACTAAACAGTCAATTACTGAAATTGCGCAAAAATATATTAATATAGTTGTTGACCAATTGAAAAAAATCTATCAAATAGAGATTACAATTAGTCCATTAACTCTTGAACAACTATCGGCTAAAGGATTTAATCCGCAGTTTGGCGCCAGAAATCTTGAGCGAACAATTAAAGATGAATTAGAAGACAAAATTGCTCGATTAATCCTTGAAAAAAAGATCAAACCAGGCGATAGTATAACTTTATAAAGTTAATTTTTTATTTACTCCATCACTCCTATTTATTCTTATATTTCCTATAAGACCTATTCAAAAAAATAATTTGACTTTTCTTTAAAAAGACTCTATAATAAATTTAATTTTCAAATATGGCAGAAAAACTTGATAATAAATTTGTCGGTTTATTAACTCTTTTTTTTCTTACTTTTGGAATCTTTTTTTCCGTTGTTGTCTTCAATAAACCGCTGAACCAGTTTATTAAAGCCTCGCAACAGTTATCACCTTCAGCAGAAAACTCTTTAATCTTAGTTTATCCGCTAACGGCCAAGGCAGATGGAGTAGAGCAAGTTATTGTTAATGTCTTTTTGCGCACAAAAGATGGTACACCAATAAGTAATTACGATCTTTTCGTCAATACTACTTTAGGCAGTTTTGATAAACAAACTCAAAAAACTGGCAAAGACGGCAAAGCCACCTTTATTCTTACCTCTAACTCGCCCGGGATTAGTGAAATTACAGCTCGTACCCCTAATATTAGCCTTAATAAAAAAGTTTCAGTAAAGTTTGAATAATTTTTTATCTATGAAAATAATCACTAAGGTCATTATTCCAGCGGCTGGTTTTGGTACTAGATTCTTACCCCAAACCAAGGCAATGCCCAAAGAGATGTTGCCAATTGTTGATAAACCCGTAATTCAATATGTTGTTGAGGAAGCCGTCTCAGCCGGCATTGAGGATGTAATCATCGTTACCGGTTATACCAAAAGGTCGATTGAAGATCATTTTGATAGTCCAAATGCTGATTTAGTTAAAAACTTGGAAATGGGAAAAAAACATCAACTACTGGAGGAGATTAAACATATCTCTGAAATGGCTAATTTTATCTATATCCGTCAAAAAGGACCTTATGGTAATGCTACGCCAATAAAGTCAAGTCGGCATCTTATTGGCAATGAGCCGTTTTTGGTTCTTTGGGGTGATGACTTTGTTGTTGCCGAACCCTCACGCGCTCAGCAGATGATTGACGCCTATAAAAAATACGAAACCACTATTCTTTGCGGAATCATTACCAATAAAAAGGAAGATGCTGAACGTTATGCCTTTGTTAAAGGTAAAAACTTAGGTAATGGTGTCTGGAAAGTAGATAAACTTATTGAAAAACCTGGTTGGCATAATACGCCATCTAATTTAGCCATTGTTTCTGGTTATATTTTAACTCCCGATATCTTTCCCATTCTTGATCTTCAAAAGCCGGGGAAAGGAGGAGAGTATTATCTTCCCGAAGCGATTGATATTTTGGCAAAAAAACATCCGGTTTACGCGATTGAAATTAAAAACGGTAGATATTATGATACCGGTAATAAATTTGAATATATGAAAACGGTCGTAGAGATGGCATTAAAACACAAAGATATTAACGGCGATTTTCGTCATTTTCTTAAAAATTTAAAAATATAATCTTGCAAATATTCTTCATTATTGTTAAAATTTTAACTTATGACTAAAATAACCGAAGCTCAAATTAATAAAGTCATTGAGAAACTCTTTCATCTTAATGCTCATTTAGGACACAAAAAAAATCGGCTTCATCCCCGAGCAAAAAAGTTTGTCTATCAAATAATCGACGGTACCACGATTATTGATTTGGTTAAAACAGTTGAGTTATTAGAAAAGGCTAAAGAATTTCTCAAAAAACTGGCTAAGGAAAACAAAAAAATCGTTGTTGTCGCGACAAAAAAAAATTTATCGGCTCTAATAAAAAAAATCTGTCAGAAAAACAATATCTCTTATCTTACCAACAAATGGCCCGCTGGTTTCTTAACCAACTTCAACACCTTGTTAAAAAATATTAAAAAATTAAAAAAGATGAATGAGGAAAAACAAACCGGACAATGGTCACAGTTTGTTAAACATGAGCAGGTAAAACTAAACAAGATCTTAAATCGTCTTACCCGGCTTTATGACGGTGTGGTTAACTTAGAAAAAATACCCGATGCCTTGGTTATTGTTGATTCGAAAAAAGAAAAAACCGCCCTAAAAGAAGCCTGCCGAATGAGAATTCCGGTTATCGCCATTGTTGATACTAATATCAATCCTGATCCGATTAGCTATCCTATACCGGCTAATGACGACTCACTTGAAGCAGTTGAGTATCTTATTAACGAACTCATTTCCAGTTATCAAACAAAAAAAAATGATTGACTTTGAAAAATTAAAAACATTACGTAAAAAAACCGAGGTCTCGCTTGCTTTGTGCCGCAAAGCATTAGAAGAGTCAAAAAATGACTTAAAAAAAGCCGAAGAATTGCTAAAACAATGGGGAGCGGAAAAAATTTCCGCAAAAACCGGAAGAAAGACGGCTGAAGGAGCCTTTTTTTCCTATGTTCACCATACAAAGAAGGTTGCCTCCCTAATTGAACTTTTGTGTGAAACCGACTTTGTTGCCAAAAACGAGTCCTTCCAACGTTTAGGCAGTGAACTTGTTCTTCAATTAGCCACTAGTCAAGCAAAAAATGTTGACGAACTACTTGAAGAGGAGTATATTCGCGATCCATCAAAAAAAATAAAAGATCTTTTTAATGAGGCTATTACCAAGTTTGGAGAAAACATTAAAATCGGTAGATTTTTAGTTTGGTCTTTGGCAAAATAATCTTTATGGAAGACTTTTTAAATCAGTTTAAAGATCAATCACAGCCTATTATTAACGCCCTTAAAGAACAAATAAAAACAATCCGCACCGGCCGCGCTAGCCCGGCAATTGTCGAAAATATTTTGGTTGAAACATACGGTGGCCAGTCAAAACTCAAACTTTATGAATTAGCGACGATTAGTACCGAAGGTCCTTCAATCATCATTATTATTCCTTTTGATCCATCAACCACTAGCGATATTGAAAAAGCGATTTTAAAAAGCCCGATCAATCTTTCACCTCAAACTCAAGGCAACCGAATCATTATTCACCTGCCCCCGTTATCAACCGAACAACGAGAAAAGTTTATTAAACTCCTCAATCAAACTGTTGAAGAAAAAAGAAACAACATCAGAAATCTTCGCGATGAAATAAGAAAAAAGATTCGTCAAAAGTTTCAAGAAAAACAGATTACCGAAGATATTAAATTTCGTTTAGAAAAGGAAATCGACAACCAGAGTCAAAAAATTAATCAAATCATTGAAGAGATTAAAAAGAAAAAGGCCGAAGAAATTTTAAATATTTAATTTTTTTAAATATATCAAATATCAAAAATTAAATATCAAAGTGACATATTAAAATTCAAAATGAATAAGATGAGAAAGATTTTGTTCCTATTTTATTCCTTTAGTTCTTTTTAAATTTTGATTTGTAATTTTACACTTTGATCTTTGAATTTTGATTTATATTTATTATGTCCATCTTAGTTTTCTTATTAATTCTTACCATCTTAGTTTTAGTCCATGAGTTTGGTCATTTTATTGCCGCAAAAAAACAAGGAATTTTAGTGGAAGAGTTTGGTTTAGGTTATCCTCCACGAATCTTTAGTATCAAAGTCAAAGATACCATATATAGCCTTAATCTAATTCCCTTAGGTGGTTTTGTTAAGGTTTACGGCGAAGACTATTCGGAAAAAATCAGTCCCAAATTAAAAAAAAGAAGTTTTTCCGGAAAAAAGCCGTTTCAAAAGATGCTTGTCTTAATCGGCGGCGTCCTGGGAAACTTTATTCTCGCCTGGGTACTAATTTCTTATCTTTTTACTCAAGGTGTACCGGCACCAACTAATAAAATTATCGTCGAGAATGTAAACAAAAACTCGCCGGCTCAACAAAAAGGGATTAAACCCGGCGATGTAATAAAAAAACTAATCATCGATAAAAAAATATACCGCCTGCGTCAATCTAATGATCTCATTGAGATTACTAAAAAAAATGCGGCAAAGCCAATAACAGTCGTAATCGAGCGTAACTCGAAGGAGGTTTTTATTACGGTCGTTCCCCGAAAAAAACCACCGGCCGGCCAAGGTCCGTTGGGAATTGTTATTACCTCATTTGTTGAAAAAAAATATCCATGGTACCAGGCGCCTTTTTTTGGTTTAGTCGAAGCGATAAATATTACTAAAAACATTGTTGCCGAACTAATCCGAATTCTTTTTAAAGTATTTACCGGTCAAAAGGTCTCGGTTGAGGTTAGTGGTCCAATTGGTATTGCTTATTACACCGGTAAGGTAATTAAGTTTGGTAAAAATGCCTTACTAGAACTAATCTCTCTTCTTTCTTTAAATTTAGCCATTATCAATCTTTTACCTTTTCCGGCTCTTGATGGTGGTCGCTTAGTCTTTGTCTTTTATGAAGCGATTACTAAAAAAAGACCCAATCAAAACTTTGAAAGATATCTCAATCTGATTGGTTTTATTATCTTAATTGCTTTGGCGATGGTAGTTTCTTATAATGACATTAAAAAGTTTATTTTTCTTAAATAAAATGATCAAACAAGATCTTAAGTATCAAAATATCACTATCTCCGGTGGGGTTGCCACCGGTAAGAACACCCTAATGGAAAATCTAAAACCATTTTTAAAACCTTTAGGTTGGCAGTTTGCCTCTGGTGGCAAAATTCTTCGCGACTATCTAAAGGAGTATAAGCATCCATTAGCTTCTTTGGGTGATAAAAAAATTCATCACATCATTGATCACCGAACGGTTGAGCTTTTAAAAAGCGGTTACTATGTAATTGAGTCTTGGTTGGCTGGTTTTATGGCACGAAGCTTTAATAATACATTACGCGTTCTTCTTGTTTGTTCCAACCCGGCCCTAAAAATTGACCGCGTGGTTAATCGAGACAACGTGGTAATCGATCAGGCGAAAAAAATGATTAAAGAACGCGAAGAAGACAATATTAAAACCTGGAAAAAGCTCTATGGCGACTTTGATTTTTTTAATCCAAAATACTATCATTTAGTCATTGACACCTATTCATCCGGACCTTTAGAAACCGTAGGTAGAGTTTTAGACCGATTAGGATTTAAAAACAAGAAAGACTTATAAGACTTATACGTCTTATATGTCTTATATGTCTTATATGTCTTATATGTCATATGCTTTACTCAAAACTTTTTGGCAAAACACAAAAAGAGGTAAAAAAATATGAGTCTAAAAATCAAGAACTGCTTGTTAAAGCCGGTTTTATCGATCAGGTTGCTGCTGGTATCTATACTCTTTTACCTTTAGGAAAACGGGTTCTTACCAAAATTGAGAATATTATTCGTGAGGAAATGAACAATATTGGCGCCCAAGAGATCGAGATGCCCCTTCTTCACCCCAAAATTTTATGGGAAAAAACCGGTCGCTGGCAGACAGTTGACATTCTATTTAAAACTAAAAGCGAACATCATCAAGAATACGCCTTAGCCCCAACCCATGAAGAGATTATCACCCCGTTAGTTAAAAAGTTTATTCGAAGTTATAAAGATTTACCGTTAGCGCTTTATCATATTACCGCTAAATTTCGCGACGAACCAAGACCTAAGTCCGGAATTTTACGCGGCCGCGAGTTTGGAATGAAGGATCTATATTCTTTTCATAAAGATAAAGAAGACTTACACCATTTCTATCAAAAAGTCATCCAAGCTTATCTTAAAATCTTTAATCGCTGTGGCTTAAAAGAAATCAAAATCACCGAAGCTTCCGGCGGAACATTTACTAAGAAATTTTCTCATGAATTTAATGTTTTAACACCGGCCGGTGAGGTTGATTTAATTTTTTGTCCATCTTGTTCTTTTGCCCAAAACAAAGAAATCGCCACAAAAAAACCGGGTGAGCTATGTCCTAAATGTCATACACAACTAAAAAAAGAAAAGGCAATTGAAGTCGGCAACATCTTTGACTTAGATGATCGCTTTTCTCAATCTTTTGATTTAAGGTTTGTTGATAAAAATGGAGAAGAAAGATATCCAATTATGGGCTGTTATGGTATTGGCACCACCCGATTAATCGGCGCCATCGTTGAAATTTATCATGATGAAAAAGGAATTATCTGGCCTAAGACTGTTGCTCCTTTCCAACTTCATTTGATTGGTTTAAATTTAGAAGACAAAAGAGTAAAAAATCGCTGTTATAAGGCTTATCAAAGATTACAAGAAAAAAAAATCTCGGTTTTATTTGATGATCGTGACGATGTTTCTGCTGGAGAAAAACTGACCGATGCCGACTTAATCGGTATTCCGGTTCGGTTAATTATTTCTAAAAAAACCGCTGATCAAATTGAGATTAAAAATCGTGCTCAAACCATCTCAAAATTAATTGACCTTAACCAGTTAATAAACGAATTAACCAATTAAAAATGAAACTGATAATTTCTCATCTCTCCCCGGACTTTGATTCAATTACCGCTACTTGGCTAATAAAACGTTATCTTCCTGGTTGGTCAAAGGCTATCTTAAAATTTGTTCCGGCGGGAAAAACTTATAAGAACCAACCACCGGATAATAATCAAAATATCATTCATGTTGATACTGGTTTAGGAAGATTTGATCATCATCAAACCGACAGTTATACCTGCGCTACAAAGCTTGTTTTTGATTTTCTAAAAAAAGAAAAACTGATTAAAAAAAAAGACTTGTCCGCTTTAGAAAAATTAGTTGATCTTGTCAATCAGATTGATCATTTCCAAGAAATAAATTTTCCCAATCCCGCCTGGGATCTTTATGAAATTAATCTTTACTCGTTGATTGACGGCTTAAAAAAAATTCTTTTCGACGATGAAAAAGTCTGCCTTTCAGTCTTTCCTTTTTTAGATGCCGCCCTTCTTAACTTTAAAAATAAAATTCAGGCTGAAGACGATCTTAACCAAAGTTTGGTCTTCCAAAGTCAATGGGGAAAAAGCATTGCCATAAAATCAACCAATGAAGAATCGTTAAAACTTGCCCTGAAAACGGGTTTTGATTTAGCCTTCCGTTATGATCAAAAAACAAAAAACGTCAGAATTAAAATTAGACCAGATCATAAAAAAAATCTTTCCCCCCTCTATCAAAAACTAAAAGAAATTGATCCCACCGCCACCTGGTTTTTTCACGCTTCAAAAAAAATGCTTTTAAACGGCTCATCTAAAAATCCATCGGTAGTCCCCACTCAAATTCCCTTCTTAACTCTCATTGAAATCATCAAAAAACTTTAATAAAATTAAAGTATTATTTTGTCTGGTTAAGAGATATAAAACGGGTTATTATTTTTTGGCTAACGGATTAAAGGAATATATCAAATATCAAATATCAAAAATCAAATATCAAAATGACATATCAAAAATTAAAAATGAAATAAATAGAAATTTTGTTTAGAATTTAGGATTTAGGATTTGTTTAGGATTTAGGGTTTAGAATTTAGAATTTGTTTCGAATTTCGAATTTTAGATTTTAGATTTATTTAGAATTTGGTGCTTTGAATTTAGGATTTTTTTAACATTTTTAGTATTTTTTTCCCGAAAGGAGGCGTAAAATAAAATGGTTCAAATTATTAAAAAAAAAGGTGAAACTAAAGAAAGTCTATTTCGCAAGTTTACCAAAACATTTATTGAAGAAGATATTATTAACGAAGTAAGAAAACGACTTTTTTATAAAAAACCCTCGCTTTTAAAAAGAGAAGAGGAAAAAGAAAAAATTAAAAACCGTTATCATAAAAAAGTATGATCAATATTCACTGTCCATCAAGATACAAAATTAATCGAAAACTAATAAAAGACTTTGTTAATAATCTATGTTTAAAAAAAAATATTCCTTTAGAGTATGAAATTAATCTTATTTTTATTGGTAAAAATAAAATGAGAACAATTGCTAACCAATATAAAAATGAAGATGAAGCCTTGCCGGTTCTTTCTTTTCCTTATCATCCCCAAAAAGATAAACTTTTAGGTGAGATCTTTATCTGTTATCCGCAGACGATTCTTTTAGCCGCCCACCGAGAGAAAAAAGTCGATGAAACAATCAACCAGTTAATCGCCCACGGACTTGAAAATTTAATTATTAATTTATAGATTATATAGATTATTTACTAATTTATTATAATTTTTAACTTTTAACTTTTAATTATTTTTTACACCTCTAAGGTGTAAAAATTTGACCATCTTGTTACGACCGAGATAAGATGGTAAACAAAGAAATTCCAAATCTAAAGCACCAAATACCAAATAAATCTAAAATCTAAAATTCGAAATTCTAAATTCAAAATAGGACTTATAAGACTTATAGGAGAAAAAAATAAGTTTGAAGCGATCATATGTTCTATCTTAAATATCGACCGCAAAAAATCGGTGAAATTGATAACAGCCGGGTTCAGGAACTGATTAAAAAAATTTTAGCCAGTCCCAATTTGCCCCATGCCTTTCTCTTTTATGGCCAGAAAGGCACTGGCAAAACCTCAACCGCCCGCATCTTTGCCAAGTCAGTTAACTGCTTAAAAAATTTTTTTAATAATCCTAAAATAAACGAGATTGAACCGTGTAATCAATGCGCTAACTGTCTGGCTATTGCTCATGGAACCGCCGTTGATGTTTTAGAAATTGATGCTGCCTCAAACCGTGGTATTGATGAGATTAAAAAAATAATTCAAGAAGCGAACTTTTTACCGATGACCGGCAAATATCGCATCTATATCATCGATGAGGCTCATATGATCACCCAAGAGGGATTTAACGCCCTTTTAAAAACTTTAGAAGAACCACCAGCATCGGTCATCTTTATTCTTGCTACCACCAGTAAAGATAAGGTACCAAAAACCATCCTCTCGCGCTGTCATTTAGTTAACTTTGGTTCAGCAAAAAAAGGCGATATCATTTTAATGTTAAAAAGAATTATTAAGGGTGAGAAAATTGAAATTGACCCAAAAACTATTAATCTGATTGCCGATTATAGTGACTCCTCATTTCGCGATGCGGCAAAAATATTAGAAGAACTAATTATCCAAAAAAAAACTGACTACGAACAGGCAAAGACCTACTTAGGTCTAACCAAAAAAAACTTCCTTGAAGTGATTGCCAGCAAAGATAAAAATTCTGTTTTCTTATGGCTCGATGAGTTCGCCACTTCTGGTGGTAGTTTTAAGTCCTTAATCGAATCGACCTTAGAAGAGTTAAGAAATATTCTTCTTAGGGCAAGCGGTGTGGAAACGGAAACGGAAACTGTGGTTAATTTTTCAGTAAAAGAGACTGTTCTTTTAATTAAATTACTTACTGAGGCTTACCAAAATTTAAAAATTTCCCCCATTGAGTCATTACCAGTTGAGATTGCTATAATTGAGTTTTATAATAAAATATAATTATCAGTTATTTAATTCTATGTTTAACCCATTAGGTGGTTTAGGCGATTTACAAAAACTTCAACAACAAGCACAACAGATGCAGCAAGCCCTGCAAAAAGAACAGGTAGTAGTTGAAAAAAATGGTGTTAAAGTGGTTGTTCGTGGTGATCAACAGATCGAATCAATCGAGGTTGATGGGATTGTTGAAAATCGTATCGCCGATGCCGTCAATGATGCTGTCAAAAAAACCCAGGAACTAGCGGCACGAAAACTGATTGAGTTATCAACTAATCGCTAATTAAAATGCCGATAAAAATATTTTCCGGAAGTGCAAATCCGCAATTAGCGGTCGATGTATCAAAGATTTTAAATATCCCTTTATCATGGTCGGAAGTGGTACGCTTTGACAACTCTGAGGTTCGGGTGGCGATTAAGGAAAAAGTGAAAGACGCTGCCTGCATTGTCATTCAGTCCCTTTCCAATCCGACCGACACTAATCTGATGGAGCTTTTCTTCTTTGCTGATGCTCTTAAACGAAATCGCGCCAAAGAAATCAGCGCCATTATTCCTTATTTTGGTTATGCCCGCCAAAATCGTGAGCACTCTCCTGGTGAAGCGGTTTCGATAAATGTAATTATCCGTTTTATTGAGGTTATCGGCTTTAATGCTGTTTATACGATTAGTCTCCATGACGAGGCCACCGAAGGCATCTTTTCCATTACCTTTAAAAACCTTAATGGTTTTGAGGTGTTAACAAAACGACTGGTTGATTACTTAAAGAAAAATAAATATCCGGAGGACGTAGCTATTGTTTCTCCTGATCAGGGTGGGGTAGAGCGAGCGCAAAACTTTGCCGACAACTTCTTTCATACTAATAACGTTGATGTGGTGGTGGTGGAAAAGAAAAGAGATTTAGGAAAGATTCATCAATCAAAAGCGATTAATATCTTTGGTGAGGTAAAAAACAAAACCTGCGTTATTGTTGATGATATTATTACTTCGGGTGGCACCTTAATTAATGCCGCTCATCTCTGTCTTAAGAAAGGCGCTAAACGAGTTCTTGCCTGTGTTGTTCATCATGATCTTTCTCCCTCAGCGCTAAAAATTTTATCCGACAAAAACTTGCCCTTAGAAAAAATTTTTACCACCAACACCATCGCCTTAAAACAGGATCAAAAACTTCCTTTGCTTGAAGAAGTTTCCGTTGCCCCGCTTATTGCTAAATATCTTCCTTATTAAAAACTTGTAACCTGTAATATATAACGTAAAACGTAGAACGTATAACGTGAAACGTGTAACCACGTCTGACGTGGTGTAACCCTATGTTACCATTTTTTTCCTATACGTCATATAAGTCATATAAGTCTTATTATTTTTACTTTATTTCTTTTTTAATTTTTATTTGTCTTCCTCCGATTCGGAGGATAAATTTTTATTTTTTATTTTTTATTTTTCATTTCTATCTATTTCAACCTTATTTCCATTTATTTCTTTTTATCTTTTTTCATTGTCATTTTTCATTTTTATTTTTTATTTTTTAATTTATAATTATCATATGTATCTTTTTAATACCTTAACCAAAAAAATTGAAAAGTTTACCCCGCTTAACCCTCCCACGGTCACCTTTTATACCTGCGGGCCTACGGTTTACGACTATACCCATATTGGTCATATGCGAACATATATTAACAACGATCTCTTAAAACGAACCCTTACTTATTTAGATTTTAAAGTCAATCATGTGATGAATATTACTGATGTTGGTCATCTTACTGGCGACGATGACACCGGTGAAGATAAGTTAGAAAAAGGCGCTAAAAAAGCCAAGAAAACCGTTTGGGAAATCGCCGCTTTTTTTACCGACTATTTTTTTAAAACCATTGACGCCTTAAACATCATTCGCCCCAAAACTGTCTGCGCCGCAACAAAACACATCAACGAAATGATTGAGATGATTAAAAAACTAGAACAAAAAGGTTTCACCTACAAAACTAAAGATGCGGTTTACTTTGATGTTTCGAAGTTTAAAAACTATGGCCAACTCTCTGGTCAAAGTTTAGATGCGAAAATCAAAAAAGCACGTGAAGAAGTTTATATTGACCCAGAAAAAAAACATCCGGCTGACTTTGCTTTATGGTTTTTTAGAAAAGGACGGTTTACCAATCACACCATGCACTGGAACTCGCCTTGGGGCGATGGCTTTCCTGGTTGGCATATTGAGTGTTCGGCAATGAGTACCAAATACTTAGGCCAACCGATAGACATTCATGCCGGTGGCATCGACCATATTCCTGTTCATCATGAAAACGAGATTGCTCAATCTGAAGCGGCCAATGGTAAACCGTTTGTCCGTTTTTGGTTTCATAATAACTTTTTAATGGTTGATGGACAAAAAATGAGTAAGTCTTTAGGAAACTTTTATACCATTGATGACCTTAAAAAAAATAACATCGAACCGTTAGCCATCCGTTATCTTTTTTTACAAACTCATTACCAACAAATTGCCAACTTTACCTGGCAGGCGGCTCAATCAGCCCAAAACTCATATAACAATCTTAAAAAAATCGTCTTAGATCTCCTCTCTTATAATTCCTATAAGTCTTATAAGTCATATAAGTCATATAAGTCTGCCTTTGTCAAATCTATCAGCGACAATCTCCAAATCCCAAACGCCCTGGTCTTACTTTGGCAGGTAGTTAAAGATCAAACGCTTGCTCCTCAAGAAAAACTCTCCCTTATCTTTAACTTTGATCAAGTTTTCGGCTTAAAACTCAATCGGATCCAACCGCTAACCATTCCTCAAGAAATTATTAATTTAGCGGAAGAACGAAAAAAATACCGCCTCAAAAAAAACTTTAAAAAAGCCGATGAGTTGCGAAAAAAAATCGAGGATTTAGGTTATTCGATAAAAGACCTAACCAATAACGATTATCAGATCAGCCAATAACCTCTTCGCTTAATTTTTTTCGAATTTCGTGTTTTAGATTTTAGATTTATTTGTAATTTGGTGCTTTGAATTTTGAATTTTAAATTGTAATTTTTAACTTTTGACTTTTAACTTTCTTATATATTCTTATTACTGGATGATCAAAAACGGTTAACGTTTCCTCAGCCATTTCTTCATCTAAAAACTGAAAATTAAACAGTGAAAGCCGATTATTATTAAACTCTTTAATCAGTTGAAACCCCAACTGTTCGGAAAACAATCGCTCATAGTAATCATTTAACAATGGAAACTTGTCCTTAAGATAGCGACAACGATCTTTTTCATAAACAATCCGGTCAAGAAAATTATTTTTTCCATCGGGCAAAAAACAAGTATAATTGGCAAAAATTCTTCGTGAGGGAACCAAGATATAATCAGCCCGAGCAAGATGATGCTTCAACTCTTGTTGAAGATTTATATTTTGATCTAAATCATAAAAGTTAAAAGAAACAATATTATAACTTTTATAACCTTTATAATCTTTATTAATTACTGGAATATCAACAACATTGGCTGTCTCGGATAAAATATAGGAATTTTCCGGTATATTTTCATAGATCCACTGCGAGGCTTGAAATCGAATATCTGGTTTTTGATAAAGCAAAAGATAACTTATTCCAGGTAAAATTGAAATTATAATAATTATAACTCTTATAATCTTTATAACCTTTATCCTCTCTAAAAAAACTATCCCCAAAATCAACAAAACCGGAAATACCGGCGCCATAAACCGACTCCACTTAGCAAAGATAAAAGCATTAGGTAAAAAATAAATTAAAAAGGCAATCTTTAAAAAATTAATGTCTTTATTCTTTTTACCCCATATACCCATCTTACTCTGGTTTGTAAAAGCAAAGCAGATTAGATGGGTATATCCCGACTCATTTTTTTGCATTTTAAATGACGTCGGGTATATCAACCCGATTAATCCTATAATTCCTATTGGACCTATGGCAAAAGGAAAAATCTTAACCAGTTGAAAAATCACCGGCAAACTTTTGTCAAACTGCTGGGTATAAAAAACCACATACCGACCCAAAGCGACATCGCTTTCGTATCTTAAGGCGCTAATAAAGTCAGAAAGGTTAATTAAATTATGCGGTGAAAAAATCGAGCCAAAAAATAAACTACCAATTAATAAAGTCATCGCGGCTAATAAAAATTTTTTAATCTTAGCTAATCCATTTATTTTCTGAGTATAAACCCGCCAACCAACTACCAAAAAAGGAAAAACTAAAAATAAAACCGAAGATATTTTTGTGGCAATTGCCAGTCCTCCAAACAAAGCCAACCGAAAAATATTTTTAAGGTCAAAGTCCTTATCCGATAAAATCTTCAGTGCCTCGTAAATAATCAAAGTATAAAACAGCATCAACAACGACTCTGTGGTGCCAAAATGCGAAAATTGAATAAAAAATGGCGAAAAAATTACCAAAAGCCACCACCAGATCTTCTCTTTTTTTATAACCGTTATAACTTTTATAATCTTTATCACCATTATCGCCGCCAATATTGAAAAAACCGCTGAAATTACCCTCAAAACCAAGGTTGCCTCATCGAATGAAATTAATATCCTTCCAAAGTTAGCCAATCCCTTAAAAACCCAAATCAACAAATAAGCCAAATAAAGCGGCAGTTGACCATAAGCAAAAAAATGAGGATTGAAGCACTCCTTAATACTTAATACTTGATACTTACTACTTACTATCTCACATCGAAGATTTTGAACTGCGTTAGCCATATTTCTTTCATCCGGATGCATCGGGTAGGGAAGACCCCAGTCTAAACCAACCAAGCGGGTATAAACCAAGATCATCAATAAAAAAAACGTTGTTAGCCAGTTAATAATTTTCCTCTTGATTTTCAACATATTAATATTATAATTATTTTAATAAGGAATTTTACTTAATCTATCTTTCTCTATCAAAGAGAAATTTTTTTGTTATGAGTCAATATCAACTAATCTTTCTTCTCAATGAAGAAAGCGGGTTAAAAAAAATTGAGGACCTAATTCTTTCTCTCAAAGGTAAGGTTCTTAAAAAAGACGACTGGGGAGAAAAAGTCTTAGCTTACCCGATTAAAAAAAATCAAAAAGCCCACTTTTATCAATGGCAGATTGAGATATCCGCTGATAAAATAAAAGAATTAAGAAAAAAATTAGGTTATAATGAAAAATTAATTCGTTATTTAATTTTATTAAGTTAAAAATTTAAAAAAATCATATGGCAAGTCGATCTCTAAACAAGGTTTTGCTTATTGGTAATTTAACTCGTGATCCGGAATTAAAATACACTCCAACCGGAACACCGGTTTGTAGTTTTGGGGTGGCCACCAATCGTAACTGGACCACCAACGATGGTCAACAAAAAGAGGATGTCCAGTATCACCGAATTGTTGCCTGGCAGAAATTGGCCGAACTTTGTGCTAAATTACTAACCAAAGGCAAAAAGGTCTATCTTGAAGGAAGAATTACCTATCGGACCTTTACTGGCAAAGATGGGCAGGAAAGAGCCGTCACCGAAATTGTTTTGGATGACTTTATTGTTTTTAACGGTGGCGGTAGGAGGACAACCGTCGAAGCTGAGGAAACAAAAGAGATATCAACCGCCACCAAAGAAGAAACAAAGGATAAAGATAAAGAGGAATCAATAAGCGATGAATCAACAACTGAGGAAGAAACTGAAAAAAAAGATGATGATCAAAACGGTCAAGAAACTACTGACGAACCCAAACCAACTGAAGAAGTTGAAATTAATGAAGAAGATATGCCGTTTTAATTACCGGATCTGTACCAAAATAACCTAAAACTGACAGCCATAATTAATGTTATGTTTCACCCTCCGGGTAGGAGGTCGTTTAGATTAGGAATTTATTGGATTTCCGCCTTCGCGGGAATGACAAAAAAAGGATTCTAACGCTTGAATTATAAGGAGAGAATAACCGGTTATTATACCAGTTTGAGTTATTAATTTAATTAATAATTAATTTAAAAATATGAGTCGCTGTTTTTTTTGTCAATTTAAAACTGAACCTTATTTTAAAGATGTTGATAATTTAGTGAAATTTATTTCGGTCAGAAAAAAAATTTTGGCCCGCGATAAAACCGGTGTCTGTGCCAAACACCAACGAAAACTTTCCAAGCAGATTAAATATGCCCGTTATTTAGGTCTTCTTCCATCAGTTTCCTACCAAGGCTTAAAATAACTCTTGTATTATTCTTATATTCATTATATATCCTATACTTCCTATAAACCCTATTCATTAGTTGAAAAAACAAACAAACTGAGTATACTTTATTTATGATTATCAAAATTAAAACTCCGGAAAATGGTAGTTTATTAATAAAAGGCGGTGATAAAATTAACTTCAATCAACCGTTTTTTAAAAAGAGTCTCAGCCAAGATATTCTTATCAATCTTGCGGAAGAGTTAAAAATTAATCCCAAAAAAATATTTAACTGCCTAAAAAAATTTGTTGGCGATCCGGTAAAAAAGGATGATCTGATCGCTATCCACAAAGATTTTTTTTCAACCAAAAAAGTTGTTTCCCCGGTTAACGGGATAATCAAAGAGATTAACCATCAAAATGGAACTATTACCATTAAAACTGAAAAGGATGAAAAGAATATTTTTTTAGCTGACTTTCAGGGTGAGGTTCAAGCGATAAAAAACAACCAGATTGAATTAAGAGTAAAAAAACTCATCTCAAGCTTGATTGACAAAACCGATAAAAATATTGGTGGTCAGTGTCTCTACTTAACTGAAAACTCAACCATCATAACTGATTTTAACACCATCATAATTGAAAATAAGATTATCATTACCACCTTAATTAATGAAATCCTGATAACTAAACTCGATGCGCTTGGGGCAAAAACAATCATTACTAATAAATCGCTCAACCATTCTCAAGACAACAAGACATTAACAATTAAAAACATCGATTTTTGGCAGAAAGTGATTAAAGAAAAATTACCTTATTGTTATATCGATGGTTTTTCTAGTACAATATATTTTTATCAGTAGTTAAACCTAACCAATGTCACTAAGGAAATTAACCAATATTCTTTTTATTGTCGCCACAACCATTCTTATTTTTGCTACTGGTTTTCGTGTTGGCGAACATTTTACGAAAAAAAACTATTTTTCGATTCTCAATTCCTCGTCAACCGACAATAAACCCGGGGTCAATCTATCTTTGTTCTGGGAAACGTGGGAAAAATTAGAAAAAAAATATGTCGATAAAAAAAAGGTTGAACAAAAAAAGATGCTTTATGGCGCCATTAAAGGGATGGTTGCCAGTCTTGAAGATCCTTATACCTTTTTTCTTACTCCAGAAGAAAATAAGCAGTCAAAACAAGATCTACAGGGAAGATTTGAAGGAATCGGCGCCCAGTTAGGGTTAAAAAATAATCGCGTTATTGTCGTCGCTCCATTAAAAAACTCCCCGGCCGAACGTGCCGGAGTTAAATCATCAGATTTTATTAATAAGGTTGATGATCAATCAACTAAAAACTGGACACTAACCCAGGCGGTTAATAAAATTCGTGGCCCCAAAGGCACCAAGGTTAAACTAACTTTGGAACGGAACGGTAAAGAATTTGTAGCTGAGATCGTTCGGGATGAAATTAACGTCGCTTCGGTCGAATTAAGTTATGAAAAGATTAAAGCTAAAAAAATTGCCATTCTTAAATTAACTCAGTTTGGTGATAATACCTATAACGAATGGGATAGCACTATCGATGAAGTTCATAATCTTTGGCAGAAAAAAGAGATTGCCGGTTTAATCTTGGATCTTCGTGATAATCCTGGTGGTTATCTTGATGGAGCGGTCTATCTTGCGGGCGAGTTTCTACCTTTAGGAAAAACCATTGTTCAACAAGAATCAACCACGGTGAAAAACAAAACCTACTCCGTTACCCGGCAAGGACTACTATTAGATATCCCTTTGGTGGTAATAATTAATCGTGGTTCGGCTTCGGCATCAGAGATTCTTGCCGGCGCCTTAAGAGATCATCAACGAGCAAAACTTATTGGCGAAAAAACCTTTGGAAAAGGTTCGGTTCAGGAAGCGCTCGACTTAGATCAAGGCGCTGGTTTACATGTTACTGTTGCCAAATGGATTCTTCCCAACGGCGACTGGATTAATAGTAAAGGAATTGACCCAGAGTTTAAGATTGAGTTAAAATTAGATGAAGGTAATACCTTAACCAGAGAAAAAGATATTCAACTTAACAAAGCATTAGAAATTATGTACTCATCCCTATGAAAAAAATTCTTTTTCTTGTTGCCGGCCTTTTAATTATTTTAGCTGTAAGTCAACAAAAAGGTTTAATAAAAAAGATTACTATCAATCCTTCCATTCCGCCCTTAAAAACCGAAAAACAGACGGTAGTCTATGAAGAGTCGGTTATCACTAAAGTGGTTGAGGAGTCAATTCCCTCAGTTGTTACCGTCGCGATAAAAAAGACCATTACCACCTCGGATAGTTTTGAGATTGATCCGTTTGATTTTTTTTCACCCTTTCGTCGAATTCCCGGGAAAAAAGAGAGTATCGAAAAAAACATCGGCAGTGGTTTTGTTATCAGTGATGATGGTTTGATTATTACCAATAAACACGTTGTCTCCGATACCGAAGCCGAGTACCAAGTCCTAACCAGTAATAACAAAAAGTACGACGTGGAAAAAATATATCGCGATAATCTTAATGACTTAGCCATTGTTAAGATTAATGCGCCAAAAGCAAGTCTTAAGCCTTTAAATTTAGGTGACTCTAACAAGTTAAAATTAGGTCAGTTAGTCATTGCCATCGGAACGCCGTTGGGTGAGTTTACCAATACTGTTACCAGCGGTATTATCTCCGGTTTAGGTCGCGGCATTACTGCCGGCTCTCCGTTTGAAGGCTATGTTGAACGGTTAGACAACGTTATTCAGACCGACGCCGCCATTAATCCGGGTAACTCTGGCGGTCCCCTTCTTAATTCGCGTGGTGAGGTAATTGGGGTTAATACGGCGATTGCCTCTGAAGGACAAAACATCGGCTTTGCCATTCCCTCTAATGTTATCAAACAACTAATGGATAACTTTTATAAACGTGGCGGAACCTTTGAAAAACCATATCTTGGTGTTCGTTACAAGATGATTGACAAGCAAACCGCTCTTTTAAATGACGTCGTTGAGGGTGCCTATGTGATTGAGGTAATACCCAACTCACCAGCGGAAAAAGCCGGAATTGAGGACGCCGATATCATCATTGAATTCAACGGAAAAAGACTTTCCGGGGATGATCAGAATAATTTAGCCAATCTAATTATGGATAAGCGAATTGGTGAGGCAATCAGTCTCAAGATCTGGCGGGAAAAAAAGATTCTTGAAAAAACTGTTATCCTTGAAGCCTTCAAATAACCCGATTACTGGTAACTTGTAACATATAACCCTATGTTACTACCTATTCTTTTTATATCCTATAAGTCCTATTTATTTTTACCTTATTTCTTTTTTAATTTTTATTTGTCTCCCTCTGATTCAGAGGGTAAATTTTTATTTTTTATTTTTAATTTTTAATTTTGAATTTGCCTGCCCTGAACCCTCCGACGTTCGTCGGAGTGGTTCAGGGTTTCGAATTTCGTGCTTTGGATTTTAAATTTGTTTTGGATTTAGGATTTTGGATTTAGGATTTGTTTCGAATTTCGAATTTTAGATTTTAGATTTATTTGTAATTTGGTGCTTTGAATTTAGGATTTGTTTGGGATTTAGGATTTAGGGTTTAGGATTTAGGGTTTAGAATTTAGGGTTTAGAATTTAGAATTTAGGATTTAGGATTTATTTGGGATTTAAGATTTAGAATTTAGAATTTATTTTCTTGGGTGGTCGCGAGAGGACTTGAACCTCTGACCTTTTCGATGTCAACGAAACGCTCTAACCAACTGAGCTACGCGACCGATGCGGAGCCAACGGGACTTGAACCCGCAACCTCTGCCGTGACAGGGCAGCGCTCTAACCAATTGAGCTATGACTCCAAATATACCCATCTTACTCTGGTTTACCAAAGCAAAGCAGATTAGATGGGTATATCCCGATTTAAATGACGTTGGGTATATAATAATTATACTCACTCTCCTTTATTTTTCAACCGCCGATTTTTTTTATCTTTTTTTCCTATATTTCCCATAAGTCTTATCTCTCTCAAATATGTTATAATTTCAATATGAAACCAATATTCAATCCACCCACTGGTTTTCGCGACCTGTATCCGAAAGATAAACAGATCCAAGACTATCTTTTTACCAAATTAAAAAATATCGCCAATCTTTTTGGCTTTTCCAGTTACGATGGCCCAATTTTGGAAGACATTAATATCTATCTTAACAAAACTTCGGCCGAGTTGCTCGAACGGCAAACCTTTGCCGTTAAAACCAAAGATGAACGGTTAATAATGCGGCCCGAGATGACCCCAACCTTAGCCCGAATGATTGCCAATAAAGCCAATCAACTAAACTTCCCCCTTAAGCTTTTTAACTTAGGTCTTCGTTTTCGTTATGAATCACCGCAAAAAGGCCGAGCCCGAGAATTTTATCAGGCTGACTTTGACATTATTGGCGCCAACAGTCTATTAGCCGATGCCGAGATTATCAATGTTGCCGTTTCCATCTTTAAAGATCTTGGAGCAAAAACCAATGACTTTGTTGTCTATCTTAACTCCCGCAAGGAGATGGAAAAAGATCTTAATCAACTTGGTTTTCGCCCGGACCAGTTTCCGGCCATCTTTAATCTCATTGATAAAAAGGATAAACTCTCACCCACCAACTTTAACCAGATTTTTTCCTCAATTGAAAAAAACCAGAAAAAAATCAACAAACTGCTTGATCTTCTTGCTAATAACCAAAAAAATAACTCGGATTACTTTAAAAAACTTTTTTATATCTTAGAGAAGTTAGGCATTAGCCAGTACTGTCAGATAAACTATCAAATTGTTCGTGGTTTAGATTACTATACCGGTTTGGTCTTTGAGATCTGGGAACCAGAAAAAAAAATTCGGCGGGCGCTTTTAGGTGGCGGCCGTTATGACAATCTAATCTCTCAATTTAACCCAACGAAAAAGATCACTGGAGTTGGTTTTGCCACCTCCGATATTATTCTGCTTGAGTTTTTAAAAACTAAAAACCTTCTCCCGCCGACAACCTCATCTACCCCAAAGGTCCTAGTGACGATCTTTAATCCTCAGTTAATTGATCAATCATTAACCGTTCTTAGTTCTTTAAGAAAGGCCGGAATCGCGGCTGATATTTTTTTAGAGGAAAAAAAACTCGATAAACAACTGAAGTATGCCGATAAAAATGAAATCCGCTATGTGATTATTATCGGTCCAGAAGAAGCAGAAAAAAAGATAATCAAGTTAAAAGATTTAAAAACCGGTGCTCAAAAAGAGGTTGATTTAGAAGAACTTTTAAAAATCTTATATTTATAAGTCTTATACGTCTTATTTCTCTTATGCTCATCAATCCCAACACCGCCATCATCGAAGCCTTACCAGGTGTTGGTGGCGAAGAAGCAAAGATCTGGATGAAAGAACTTCTCTTATCCTATATCCGCTTTGCCCAAAAAAAAGGATTTAAGTTTAATTATCTTGATGACAGTATTATCCAAATTCAAGGCGAAAACGCCTTTCATCTTTTTAAAAACGAGACCGGGGTTCATCGAGTCCAACGAATTCCGGTCACCGAAAGACGGGGTAGGATTCACACCTCAACCGCGGTCATTGTTGTTTTACCACAAATTACTCAATCAGAAATAAAGATCAATCCCAACGATCTCGACTGGCAGTTCTTTCGCTCTGGTGGCCACGGCGGACAAAATGTTAATAAGGTAGCCACGGCCGTTCGGTTAACCCATAAACCAACCGGAATTGTCGTTACCGCCAGTCGGGAAAGATACCAAGAGGCAAACCGCCGGATTGCTTTAGAAATTCTTGCCGGAAAACTCTATCAATTAGAGGAAGAAAAGAGAAAAGGCTTGGTTCACTCCTATGTTCGTAATGTTGGCAGTGGTGAGCGGGCCGAGAAGATTCGTACCTATAACTTTCCCCAAAACCGGCTGACCGATCACCGGCTTAACAAAAGTTTTTATAATCTTACCGACGTAATCGAGCAGGGGAGATGGGAAAAGATATTCAACCTACTATAACCACTGATTACCACCTATTACTTCAAACTTATCTCTTTCTCCTATAAGTCTTATAAGTCCTATTTCGAATTTAGAATTTCGAATTTTAGATTTTAGATTTATTTGTAATTTGGTGCTTTGAATTTAGGATTTATTTAGAATTTAGGATTTAGAGTTTAGAGTTTAGAATTTGTTTAGGATTTAGTGCTTAGAATTTCGAATTTATTTGTTATTTGGTGCTTTGAATTTTTAATTTTTCATTTTTAGTTTATTTTATAACCCCAGCCGCCCATCAAGCGCCTTCTTTAAGGTCATATAGTCCGCATACTCTAAACTTGCCCCAATTGGCAGTCCATAAGCCAATCGGCTGATCTTTATCTCTTTAATCTTTTTTATCTTATCGCGAATATAGGCAGCGGTTGACTCACCCTCCATATCTGGATTGGTGGCAATAATTATCTCCTTAATCTGTTGATCGTTTCTAACTAACTGTAAAAGAGGGGAGAGATAAATATCATCGGGTCCAATATTGTTCAACGGATCGATTCGACCATGTAAAACAAAGTAAGTTCCCTGATATATCCCGCCCTGCTCAAAGGCAATCAAATCCAAAACGGTTTCCACCACCGTCAAAATCGATCGATCTCTTTTTTCATCCTGACAGATGGCACAAAGATCATCTTCGGTAAAGTTATAACAGCGGCGACAAAGCGTGACTCTTTTCTTTAATGAAGAAATATTCTCACCAAAATCAGCCAGATCTTCTTCTGGTAACCGTAATAAATATAAACTCAAACGGTTGGCGGTCTTTTGCCCAATTCCAGGCAACCGCTCAAAAAAGGAACTGATTTTCTTTAGGGTTGATGGTAGTTGATTAATCATAAAAATAGTTAGATTCCAATTATCTCAACCACAACTAATGGTTTTCGGCCAATCTCCTCAAAAAAAAGACTTTCTAAACTCTTGGTAATCTCTTTTTTAAGAAGCAATAAATTTACTCGGCGCTGACCTTTTGGTTTTGTTAATCGTTGAATGAGATTAACGGCTTTTTGATAAAGATCTTTATTCTCCTTCTCAAAGATAAACCCTCGGGAAACAATCTTTGGGGCGGTTGTCAAACACCCATAATGATCAAAACTCAAAATTACCACCACAATCCCTTCGGCAGCAATCTGCTGTCGATCCTGTAAAACCACTCGGCCAACATCACCAATACCATAAGCATCAACATAGACATTCTTCGTCTCAACCTTTTCTCCTAAATACGCTCGATTTTTTTCAAACCAAACTGTGTCTCCTTCAAAAAGAATAAAGACCCTTTCCTTTGGGTAGCCTAATCCCTCAACTAACCGCTGATATTGGCGCTGGTGCCGAATTGTTCCCCCAATCGGAATGAAGTAAGAAGGATTGGTAAAGCGAATCAAAAACTTAAGATCATCTTCGTTGCCATGACCTGAAGCATGCAGTTGGTCGGTGATTACCGGATAAATCACCTCGGCCCCTTTAATAATTAGATCCTCGATCAACCCATAAACCTCCTCTTCGTTTCCAGGAATCGGATCCGAAGAAAAAACAATTCGATCGCCGGCAACAATCTTAACATTAGGATTCTGGTCACGACTTAACTTCGCCATTGCCGAATCCGACTGCCCTTGGGAACCGGCAACAATTAAACAAAGTTTATTTTGCGGATATTTTTTGATCTCGGTCTCATCAATCAAAAAACTCTCTTTAGGCGGTAAATATCCCAACTCTTTGGCTTTTTTTGTATTCTCCTTCATTGACCGGCCTAAGAAACACACCTTACGATTAAACTTAACCGCCGCCTCAAAACACTGTCTAATCCGGGAAACATTAGAGGAAAAGGTGGTCATAATAAACTTACCTTTTGTCTGACGCATCTCATTTTCAAAGGTCAGACCAACCACCTTTTCCGATAAAGTTAACCCCTCTCGTTCGACTCCCAAACAATCAGAAAGGAGGCAGAGAACGCCTTCCTTTCCCGCCTTGGTAATTTTATAAAAGTCCGGTGGCTGTCCGTATGGAGGAGTGAGATCAAACTTAAAATCAGTCCCATGATAAAAAACTCCCACTGGCGTTTTAATTAACAGATGAACTGTATCCGGAATCGAGTGGGTAACCGGAATAAACTCAATCTCAAAACTCCCTAACCGAACCGGCTGTGAGTACTTAATCTCATTAACCACGGACCGGATCCCAAACTCGCTAAACTTATTTTCTAAAAATCCTTTGGTCAGACGGCTGGCAAAGATAGGCGGAGAGTTTAAGGAGGCAAGATGGTAGGGAAGAGCCGAAATGTGATCCTCGTGGCCATGAGTTAAAATTATTCCTTTAATCTTCTCAATCTTGTCTAAAAGATAACTGATGTCCGGAATAACAAAGTCCACTCCCAACTCCTGACTTTTAGGAAAACCAATGCCGCAGTCAACAATGACAATTTCTTGAAGATAAAAGTTGTTATTCGAACTTTTCACATATAACTCATAAAGATACATGTTTTTGGTCACATCGGAAACTCCACCCAAAGGAACAAACCGTATCCGATACTGTTTTTTTTCCATAGGTTAATTTTATACTCCGTCTAATTGGATTTGCCAAAGCAAAATCAATTAATTGTTAATAATCCGATCGGTCAACGGAAAACCGGCGTGTCAAATCACATCATTATTATCAGTCGGGATGGTGGGACTTGAACCCACGACCTCAGCGTCCCGAACGCTGCGTTCTGGCCATCTGAACTACATCCCGAATTAATTTTTTCCAATCGAAACCTTTTTACCTTCCTATATTTTACAATATTAATAGGTTTTATAGGTCGTATAAGTCTTATATGTCTTATCAATTACTGTTTTCCTGCCGAAGGTTTGACCTCGGCTTGCTGGCGCTGGGCAACTTTTTTGGGAGAGAAGATACTTCGTCTTTGTTTACCGCGTGGCAGTTCAACCGGCTGAGCATTTTCCTGCGCCTCCCTTCTTTTTTTCATCTCTTTTTCCTGCGCTTCTTTTCTTTCTTTTTCCTGTTTTTCCATTTTCTTTCTTTGCTCCAACTTTTCTTCTTCGTTTCTCCATAACTGAAACAGGCGATTCCTAAGACCTTGTTCTTTTATTTTGTCTTGTTCTTGATATTTTTTCTGAAGTTTTTCCAGATCAAGTGGCGTATTGGAGTTCTCAGGTTTTTTTGTCTCTTTTTCGCCGGTTGGCGAATCGGTTTCGTCTTTACCAAAGGCTTTTTCCAAGAGTTTTAAGGGACTAAACGTCTGACCCAACTGTTTTGCCCCTTGTTTAACAGTTGACTGTCCCAACTCAACCAACTGTTCAAAACTGTCTTCTAAAATACTTCCTTTAGGCATATTGTTTTATAAACCTAATAACTGGCGCCCTTTTTTGCTAATTCGTTCAATCGACCAAGGCGGATCAAAAACAAACTCAACCTTAATATTTTTCTTATCGATCTTCAGTTCTTCAATTTTATTAACAACTGCCTCTTCAAAGTAGGAAAAAAGGGGACAGCCGGGGGTAGTAAGAGTCATCTTAACTATAATTTGGGTCACAGGATTTCTTTTAACTTCTACTTGGTAAATTAACCCAAGATCAACAATTGAAAGATTAACCTCCGGATCAATAACTTCGGCAAGTTTTTCTATCACCGTATTTTTGGTAATTCTTATTTTTTTTGTCATTAAGATTATTATATATAAATATCTCAAATGTCAAAACTCAAATCTCAAATCTAAAAACACAAACCGGTAACCGTTTAACATGTAACTTGTAACATATAACCCTATGTTACTACCTATTCTTTTTATATCCTATAAGTCCTATTTATTTTTACCTTATTTCTTTTTTAATTTTTATTTGTCTCCCTCTGATTCAGAGGGTAAATTTTTATTTTTTATTTTTAATTTTTAATTTTGAATTTGCCTGCCCTGAACC
>Ga0209101_1000058_pt1 | contig 88128 bp, 70 predicted proteins | sample ConPoolayeCmetaG_FD_185481 | JGI IMG/M metagenome (GOLD analysis project Ga0209101, IMG submission 185481) | Hot spring microbial mat communities from California, USA to study Microbial Dark Matter (Phase II) - Cone Pool mat layer C metaG... ... | reverse complement strand
ATGCGACAGTGGTGCAAACTCTCCTGGACGTCTTCGGCCGAAGCGTGGGGAACCTCAGCACCTCGCCAGCATCCAACCAGGTCGGCGTCCCCTGAGCAATCACCCCGCCTGCCGGGCCGGCCCGGCCGCCCGCCCGACCCTCGAAAAACTCCTTGCCTGCCGCAGTTCGCCCGGCCACACTTTGGCGCTTGGGGCAGATGCAGCGGCCGGCGACACCCAGCCCCCGGGAGTGCCGAATACCGGTTCCACCCAGCGGACCGAGGGCTGCATGGGCGTATGGCACGACATCGCGGCCTGGCTCTGGCGCTTGCTGCCGGGCAATCCGATCCTGGTGCGTGTGGTGCGGAGCGGCGCGCGCCGACAGCGAGACCACTGGGTACGACTCGTTTATCTGTTGGCACTCGTCGCGGTCTTCGTGCTGGGTGGCGGGCTGGCGCTGGGAACCACCGAACGCAGTCTGGCGGAACTGGCCAAGCACTCCACACGCACCTTCATGGCCGTCAGTCTGGTACAGCTCTTCCTGATGTGTTTTGTTGCGCCTGTTTTCTGCGCTGGCGCCATTACGCAGGAGAAGGACGCGAACACTTATCACATACTGCTCACCACACCCCTTTCGAACGCTCAGATCGTCCTGGGATCGCTCTTCAGCCGCCTCTTCTTCGTCTGGACGCTCCTCCTGTCCGGGCTGCCGATCTTCAGCATCACCATGCTGTACGGCGGCGTAACGACGGCAGAGATTATGGAGAGTTTCGGCTTGGCCGCGAGCACCGGGTTACTTACCGGGTCCATTGCCATCACGATCAGCTTCCTGAAGGTCGGCACCCGCCGCACCATGTTCGCATTCTTCGCTGGCATCGCGGTCTACCTGATGGGAGTCGGCTTGGCAGGGCTTAGTCCGTGGGCACAGCTCGCCGTCGCTCCACCGGCCACTACTTTTCTCGGCACGGAACAGCGGATGAGTTGGCTGGCACCATTGCACCCTTTCCTGGCACTGCTGGTGGCCACCGGTCAGACCCCGCCGCCTGACGTCGCCGCTCTGGCTGCTCACCCCGGCCTGGTACGCTGGGCGCTGGTGAATCCGCAGTATGCTTACATCACTCTGACATTTGGGGTCTCCGCCGTCCTGATACTCGTCAGCCTGACCTCCGTCCGGCGCGGCGCGCGCCAGGGCGAAACCGGTTGGCTGACCGGCCTGTGCCAGCGGATCCTGCCGCGCCGCCTGTACCCCGGTCGGCGCCCTGTCAGACGAGTCTGGCGCAACCCTATCGCCTGGCGAGAAGCAGCAACGCGCGCCTCGGCCGGCGGCCGCTCCGTGATGCGCCTGTTGTTCAACGTTGCCGGTCTGACGGCTGGGCTGGCTCTGGTTGCGAGCTATCACGCCGGAACATTCGGCTCCGGAGCGGCGGCAGCCGCCGCGGCACGCTCCTGGTTGGTACCGCTGGTATGGCTCGAACTGGCCGTCATTTTGCTACTCGTGACCAACACTGCCGCCGCCACTTTCACGCGCGAGAAGGAAGCCCAGACCATCGAGCTTCTGCTGTGCACGCCACTTACCAGCCGCTACATTGTCGGCGGCATGTTACAGGGTCTGGTGCGCCTGGTCGGGCCGCTGATCGCCGTCCCGACAGTGACACTCGCTGTCTGTGCGGTTCTCGATATGCTGCGCTGGGAACGGACTCCCCCTCTGGTCGCTGTCGAAGCTGTTTTCCTCCTGCCGATGCAAATCGTGGCCTTCACGGCTCTGGCAGCCATGATCGGCCTGCGTTTTTCACTGACGTCCCAGAAGACTGTTCAGGCGGTAATGCTCAGCATGGTGACCGTGCTGGGGCTGGCCGGGTTGTTGTCGGCCTGCGGGTTGGCGTTCCGCGAGACAATGGTGAGCATCGCGGCCGTCCTGTTGCCGTTCACGCCGGTCTGGGCAGTTCACGCACTTATCGACCCGTGGCGCGCCGCCGAGGTCGCATACATGAGCAGCTCATACGGCAGCGCACCCTCAGCCGACATCGTGTTCCATTTCCGTCTCGTCCGATCGCTCTTCAGCCTGGTGGCCGTCGGCGGTTACGCAGCCGCCGCATACTCCTTGTACGTGAGCCTGGTGCGCAACTTCGACATGACTCTGCGCCGTCAGTCGGCCTGAGTCGTCACTGCTGGGTCAGCGGCTTCCTTCGAGGACGACCAGGCTTCTGCCGTAAAACGCGACTGCATCGGTCCAAAGCGACTGGCTGGGATACCGCTGACCGTGGTGTTGGGCGGTACGTCACGAATAACCACGGCGCCCGGGTCGACGCGCGCCCCGCGCCCCACCCGGCGGCCGGGGATGATCGCCGCCCCGATACCGACGACGGCGAAGTCCTCCACGGTCACTCCGCCGGCCAGCCGGGCCGCCGGGTGCAGAAACACCCCTTGGCCGATCTGATTGTCGTGCTCGACGATCACACCCGCGGACACCACGCAATGTGGACCGATTCGAGCATGCACGCAGACATTGGCCCGCGGCCCGATGACCACATGACGCTCCAGCCGGGCCGACAACGCCAGACTGGCCAACGGATGGATCGCGCTGATGAGTTCGATACCGTGTGCTTCCAGCGTCTCCGCCAGGGCGACGCGCGTCACGTTATCGCCGATCGCCACGATCGCACGTCCGGCCCCTTCCTTCCGCAACGCGTCGATCTGCTCCAGCCCGCCACGCACCGGCAGGCCGTTGACCACACGCCCATGCTTTTGCGGATTGGAGTCGAGAAAAGCGACCGGGCGGTACCGACCGGCCTGCTCCAGGATGTCGAGCACCAGGCACCCCAGTCCACCAGCGCCGTAAATGACGACTTTTTCCATAGTGACCAGTCCGCGCGCCACTTTATCGGCAAAACCGGCTGTCGAACTCGTCGCAGGTTGCCGCCCTGCTTGCTACCATGTTCCTCAAACGAGGGCCGACTGCGCAACATGCTCTCGGCCCCCGTGGACGGAGGCCAACCATGTTTCGCTGGATCTACGTTGTCGCCTGCGCCTCGCTGCTGGTGGCGCAGACTCCGCCGTCCGGCTCCACCGAACCCGAGTCACCCCAAAGCCAACCCGCCTCGCGGCCGGCAGCCCCCGCCAGCGGCCTGCCCGTGCCGGCACAGGCTGAGATCCTGAAGAACCTGTTGGGACGCGAAGCTCGCCCGACGCCGATACGTCCGCGCGAGTCGACCGAGCTGACCACCAACGAGGCAGCGGCGGCAGGTTTGGACCCGGACGGGCAACCTCTTCTCCTGGAAGGCACCTTCATTGTCGAGCGACCAGGTCGCTTGGTGCGCGAAGGGGGCCGGGCCAAGTTCGTTTTCTATCAGCAGGAAGGTGGAACTGGTCCGCGCCACATTGAGATTCTCCAAAGTCAACTTCTTGAGGTAATAGAGCGAGAAGCCGAGTCGGGCTTGACAGAGTTCGTAGTGTCCGGCGAGGTCATGCGCTATCGCGATCGTAACTTTCTGTTACTGCGCAAGATACTGAGACGAGTCGACCACGGGAACCTTGGCCCGTGAACCGTCAAGGCCGCCGCTGGTGCTGAGTCTGACGTGATAAAATGGATAACTAAAGTCCCGCTTTATTTCTCGACCGAACCAATGATGTTGGGCCTTTCGTCGGCCGGGACCCCTTTTCTGGCGTTCTATTGACATGCCTTGTCAATCAGCCTGTCGATTTCGACCACGATCTGATAATTTCGGTAAACATTTTTTCACCACCCGATAACAGCTTGTGCTAGGCTATATTCGCCAGACCGGATCAAAACAGGCAAAGGCCATCGCGTTCTCCGCCTGAGGGCCGGTCCGCAGCGGCAATTCCGAGTAGTACCAGCGAACGAAGAGCCAATGCGGCCTCCGAATGGCAGCCCGACGGCCGGCGAAGGACGGGTGCCTGCTTCCGGTCGGCTGGACCGCTCACGGAGGAGCCACGAACGACCGCCAGCATCGGCTGGGCACGGAAGCCTCGCCGATGCAACCCGTTGACAGCCGGTATGTTACCGGCAAACAGCGCGACCGGGCGACTTGCAGACACGACGTCCCCAAGCCATCAACGGATTGTCGAACTCACCGATCCGCGCTTGATGGCCCCCTCGCTCGAAACCCAACCCCCATGCGGACGTCAATCTGGGTCGCCCGCCTTTTTGCGCCGACTGCGGAGCCCACTCAGTCACTCACCACCAGCCAACGATACTCCGCGTTCGCCGGACGACCTCGCAGTTTGCCACCCCACCTCAAGAGCGACGACGGCAAGCCGTCAGCGTCTTCGGCAACGTAATGACAACAAAGCAGTAAGTGATCACCCGGTCCGAGCCGACCACCGCCCCATGTGCTGGTTGGAATCGTTAACACGCAGCTTATGCCGGCACCCGCGCCTTTGGTCACCTGACATCGCCAGTCAGCAACGACCGTGCGGTCCGCTTCGTCGAGCGCCTCGACCCTCGGCGTATCGTCAGCCAGCGCCATGCTTACGCGTACCACCCGACCGCTGCCGACCCTCGCGACACCTAGCATGAGCTTGTCGCCGCGTCCCTGAGCGCGCCCAGTTGCCGACACGGGGAGGATGCTGTCGTCCTCGACGCGCACCAGCAGCATCAGAGCATCCGGCTCCCATCCTCCCCATAACGTCGCTGTGGCGCTCGGCTTGGGCACTGGCGGGCCGGTGAGCTGCCCCAGTAGCTGCCGTGGTGACGCTGTTAACCCGGAGCCAGTCACGCGACGCAGCTCTGTTGCCCGCCGGACTTCCAGCGGTACATCTAATGTCTGGCCTTCCAGCGAGAGCCGCAATGTCGCTGACAGCAGGTCGAAGTCGCCTTCCGACGGCGTCGTCAAACCGAACGTCGCCGCGATGGTTTCGCCAACCGCACCACGCAGGGCCACGCCCCCTACAGACGATTTCAGCGGTGCGCCGTCCGGCAGACGTAGCTGCAAGTAACTGCCGCTCAATTGCATGGGAGCGTCCAGCTCAAGGTACGTCTGTTGTTCGCCTCCAGCCAGCACCGGTCGCGGCAACCGCAGCCACGGTCGCTGGAACGCGACGAGCGGCTCGGCGTGAGCCTCCCGAGTTGTCAATGTAATGAACATGGGCTGCCAAATAGTCGGGATCAACGGCGGCCCGGCCGCAACGAGCATCGGTAGTGGTCGCCGCTCCCAATCTTGTGCGCTCCATTCACCCGGCAGCTTACTGACCGGAGCGAGCAGCGCCGGCAGGCGACAGTCAGCCCGCGGCAGCAACAGGGCGACTTGGCGATTGGCGCCGACGAAGAGCGCCGACTCGAACTCCGTCGGCGCGCCGTCGACTGGACCGACGTAGCGGTACCCGGTCAACACCCCGGCCACCGCCGAGTAGCCTAGAAGCCTGGTTTTCGGGCTGAAATCGCGACGCACCAGCCCGCGCAGCGCCGACGGATTCCGCGGGTCATTGTCGTCATCACGCAGATCGCTCCAGATGAGCGAATCAACCCCCGCCGAGGCTGCGGCCAGATAGTAGCGCAGAACCTCTTCGGCATCCTCATAGTCTCCCGGGCCGACGATCGACGTCGCCTGATGCAACCACACATGTCCCGTATGCCACTGAATGCCCGACTGCTGCCTGAATGCCTCGATCTTCGTCAGACAATCCCGCACCGGCCCGGCTGTTTGACACACCAACGGAAAGTCCGGGTGGCGGCGCGCGAAGTCCGTCAAACCGGCCGGTGGCGGATCTTCCACCGACAGAGCCGGCGGCAGCAACACGACTGCCGGTACACGCTGGCGCACGCTTTGCGCGATGTCCCAGGTCTCCGACAATCTCTCGAGCGAGCTGCTGGTCGCCAGAACGCCCCCCTCCAACTGGTAGTACCGCAGGCGCTCGCCGAAGTGCCCGCAGAGCGTGCCGATCAGCTCCACCAGCCGCGCGGCACGGTCGGCCGCGTCGCCGGCTGCCCACTCCGGCGGCTCGGTGAGCACCAGCAAGGGGGCCACGTCCTTCTGCGTCAATCGTTTGATAACCGACTCGAGGACGGCAAAGTCCACAGCTCCGCGTTTCGGCTCAATCAGTCGCCACGGTGCTTCAATGGCCAACAGATTGACCCCGATGTCCCGAGCCACGCTGATTTCCAGCTCTTGGTCCAGGTCCGGTTCGCGCAGCAAGTTGGTACGCACGCCGAAGAACATCGAACGGCCGCGCGAAATGCGTCTGGCACTGGGGGTGACGGCGATTGTGGTTTCCAGCGTGTTCGGGGCACTCCAGCCGCCGGCATACATTTGTGCGACCAAGCGATACAGACCGGGCTCGTCGGCGCGCTGCGAGAAGTCCAGTCGCCGGCGTGAGCGAAAATCCTCGCCGCTGGCTGGCAAGTTGACGTCGGCCCGCTGCCGCTGAAGAACCGAGCCATCGGGTCGCATCCAAGCCAAATCCACGCCAACCACCAGTTGCTGGTGGCGCGAGCAGTTCTCCAGCACCAGCGCCGCCCGGACCGCAGAGCCTGGTTCGTAGATGCGCGTCGGCTCGTCGAACTGGAACTCGGCTCCGATGAGCTGGTCCGGCGAGACACGGCGCTCGACCTGCAAGTCGTCGAGAAAAACCGTCTGCCGCCCAAGTCGGCTGGTTGTAACGCGATAGCCGGCCGGCTCCAGCGGGTAGGTCGGCCCCCCCGTGCCACCCACTGGCCGCAACTTCTCCGTCCGGACTTCCGCGCTCATGCGTACCCAGCGGTGGTGCTGAGTAATTCCGCCGGCGGGAGCTTCGAACAGTCGCCCCGCGGCGTCGCGCAGCCGGAAACTCAGCCCGATTTCTCCCTCGTTGATCCAGCAATACGTCACCAGTCGGTCGATCTGTTGGAAGCGCTTCGGTTCGCGGAACGTCAGCTCCACGACTACGGACGTTTCGCGCGCCGTGGCTCCGATCGTCAGCGCCAGTGCCCCCTGACCGCGGGCCGGTATCTGCACGCGGCGCAGCGTGCAATCGCCGGCCAACACGTTCTGCACTGCACCAATTTGCGCAGCCACCGCGGCGCCCTCGAAATCGGCCAGTACGGTGACGGACGGCTCGGCGGCCGGCAGCGGGTGGGACACTACGGCACACAGTATGAGAGCTGCAATCACTCCGCCCCACTGCCGGAGCCGCCAGCCGCTGCGCCCGCCAGCCGCGTGCCAGCCGACCGTCGCAGGCCCAGTAAGCGTTATCAGGACGCTCATGACTGCGGCAGTCCACCAAGCCCCTGCACCATGCTCGCCAAACCGCGCAGGCGCTGCTCATAGGTATGTCGTTCGGCTAGGTGCCGACAGGCACGCTCCGCTCGCCGGCGCGTCTCCTCCGGTCGGTCGCGTAGGCCGCGCAACACGCGACGCAGCTCCGTCAGGCTGCTGAATGTGACAAGATGGTCTTCCGGGCGCAGTACGTCACCCAGCGCGCTGCGCAGCGGCCCCTCCCCCAGCCGGTGCACCACCAGGGGCCAACCAAGCCCGGCGGCTCGAAGCAGGCTCGGACAAAGCGGATCGGGCTGTCCCGCCAAAACGGCGGCGGCTGGCCGAAGCTGCGAGACCTGCGGCTGAAAGATGTCCACGGCGTACGGCACCAAGCGCGGCAGTTCGACGCGCTGCCATCCATGCCCCACCGCCAACACATTGTACCCGCTGGCGCTCAGCGCCCGCGCGATTTCTTCCGCCACCGTCGCCGGGATCAGCACCCGCTCAATCAACCGCAGCAACGACTCGCGCAAACCCGCATCGCTGATCTCGACACCACTGACCCGCTCGGCCCGCGCCAGCAAAGCGCGACGGTCGAGAATGCGCGGCGTCTGCCAATGCTCACCAATCACTTCGCGCAGCCGACGCCACAGCATTTGGTGCGACGATTGCCCGAAACCCCAGATATCGGCCCGCGTGTCGAACAGGTCGGCCAGCAGCACCAGCCGGTCATCCGTCGGCTCAAGCGGTTCCTCGGCCAGCACCTCGTCGCAGGCCCAGAAACAAGCCGCCGTGCGCCGCGCGCCGCTGCGTTCCAGTGCGGCCAGCACACGCGGCGAGGCTCCCAGGTAAAGCGTGTCATCTGCCGACAGCGACGCCGGCACGGCGTTGTCATCGTGGAACCAGACGCAGCTCAGACCGAGCGGCAGCGCCGGCAGCCGCGTGAGCAAGTGATTGACCGCCACGGTCAGCGTCGGCTGGAAGCGCGTCAGCACGCGGGCATGATAGAGCGGGTGTACGTGCCGCGGATCGGCCAGTGTTTGACAAGACACCGGCCATCCCAGTCGGCGCGCAGCTCGTTCCAGCGCCTGGGCCAAGCGGTGGCTGGCCGGCTGTGCGTTCAATGACACAACGGCCAGGCGCGGGGAGTTGCCGGCAGTGGCGGGTGGGCGCACGGACACGTTGCTCATATTCTCCAACTCAGCGCTGCGGGCTCTCATGATGCGCCGGTTGATCTGCTCGCACAGCAAACGCACCTCATTCGTGCGTGCGCGCGGCGCCAAATCGGGTAGCACGATCTCCCCTGGCGGCAACAGGCCCGGGTAGGTGTCCAGCAAGGCGCTCAACCCGTCTGCCTCGCGCCCCGGCGGGACCAGCAGGCAGCGCCCGCCAGCAATCGCCTGCGAAAAGTCGCGAATGCGCAACAGTGCTGCCAGCACGCGCCGATCGGCCTCGAAGACGTATAGCGCTAGAAACGCCGGCAAGCGCTCCAACAGCAGCGCGATTTCGGCGCCGCTGCCGGCGCACGGCAAAGCCACGTTCTTGCCGCTATGCTGGAAGCTGCTTAGCAAGCCGCGAGCACGCGCTAGCGGGGCCGCGGTGCCGCTCAGCCACACGGGCGGCTGGCCGGCCTCTTCGAGGCGATAGGTGGGCGCGCCGTCCAAGCCCAACGCCGGACGCCAATTCGCCGGGAGCTGGACCGAGCGCAAATCGGCGGCCAAATCGGGCTGGCACTCCTCAAGGGCGGCCAAATTGGCCGACCACACGACCGGGTCGAGGTCCGCCGCTGGCGCCGCGTCGAATTCCCCAAGCTGCACTGTCACACTGAACGAGGTCATCGCACCGCCTCGTATCCAACTCGAACAGCCGCCGGAAGCTCCGTGGGCGATTCACTTCAGCGGGCCGGATAGTACACTGCCAACCAGATCAAGACAGCAAACCACATGGCGAAGACCGCGATCCAGACCACCAGCGGCCAAACCGGGCGGCGCGGCAGGGTACCGTAAGGCACGGTCGGACCGGACGTGTTCTTCAGATCGACTTTCATGACTTGCTCGCGCTGGCCACGCTCCCCACAGCAAAATATATAGGAAGCACCAAATGTCCGACAGACCGCCGATTTCAGTCGGGCGGCGCAGCCGGCGGAGTCTCACTCCCGGCGGTCCCGGCAACGGCCTGATCGACCGGCAGCCCGGCCACCCGCCGGATCTCCGGTAGAATCAGCCGGCGGGCGTACGTGCACAGGATACTCGCCACTGGAATTGCCAACAGCAGGCCGATCATGCCGGCCAGCTCCGCGCCGATCAGCAGTGCCACCACGATAAGCAGGGGATGCAGACCCGCCGAGCGTCCCTCGATGGTCGGACTGAGCACGAAGGACTCCACCCCCTGCACCAGCATGTACACGCCGAACGTCAGCACCAGCGGAACGACCCAATCCTGCCCCATGCTATGAGCATTGAGATAGGTGAACAGCAGCGCCGGAGGCAGCGCCGCCAGCGATAGAAACGGCACCAAGTTCAACAGGCCAGCCAGCGCTCCCAGCGGCAGGCTGTACGGCACGCCCACCAGCGACCAGCCGATGCCGATCAGCAGCCCCACCACCAGGCAAACAATCAGTCGCCCGCGGAAAAAGCTGGACACGGCGGCATCGATGGTCACGGCGGCGGTGACGATGGACTGCCGATACGCCGCTGGCAAGTGCGCACGAACCGCGGCCACCAGATCGTTGAACCGCCACAAAAAGTAGAACGTAAACAGCGGAATCAACACTAGAACCGACAACAGGTTGAAGATGTTCGCCGCGGCGTTCCCGACGTACTCGAGGGTCGAGCGGGCCAGGCCGACACCATGCTCAGCGAGCAGTCCGCTGCTCCACTGCCACCACTGCTGCTCGCCAGCGGGCAGGTCAGCCGGCTCCGAGTCGGTGCTGCTCGGTTGAACACCGGCGGCCACAATCCACTGATTGATAGTCTGCATGTAGCCCGGCAGACGCTGCTGCAAGTCGGCAAGTTGAGCCAGGGTTCGGCTGCCGACGTACAAGCCGCCGCCCAATAGCGCCGCCATCAGCAGGGCGAAGGTTACGCAGACAGTGGTCAGTCGCGCGACGCCGCGTCGTCGCTCGAACCAGGTCACCAGCGGGTTGAGCACATACGCCAGCGCCGCCGACGCCAACAGCGGTGTGAAGACCGTTCGCAAGCGGTAGGCGACGCACGCCAACAGGGTCAAGGCCGCCAGCAGGCCGACGAAGCGCAGCCAACGACGCGCCGGCTCGGTGAGCTGCGGCAGGTAAGTTTGCATCAGTCTCTCGATCCCTGCTGGTCCGCACCCTCCAGGCGTATCTGGTACGACCCAAAGGCTTCGGCGAAATCGTACACATCGTCAAAATCGCTGATGTCGTCCGACTCTTGCTTGCCCATCAGCCCGAGCCGGATCATGAGATAGACCATTTCGCCGAAGTCGCGTGTGCGGTGAATGTGCCAGTGGCGCAGCACCTCCCCAGCCAGCGCCCCCCAGGTCTGCACGGCCAGGTAACGCAGCGCGTAGCACAACTCGCGTCCCGTTACATGGCGCGCCTCCCCGCGCTGGGCGGCCTGACGACCTACCTCGCCGCTTTGTCCGTACTTGATGCGCGTGGCCAGCTCCAGACCGCGCTGCAAGAACCCATATGCCTCGGGCGGATAACGCCCATCCTGACGGACGGCCTGTTCGAATTTCTCGACCAAGTCAACGTTCATAGCCACGAATCACCAACGCCGCCGACTGCGCAACCGGGTGTCCTCAGCCGCGCCGGCGACAGCGCGCTATTCTACACTCTTGTCAACACCGGACGACCCCGGAGGGCGGCTACTCCCGCCCCGCCGCCTCCGCTTGCGCCCCCGTCGGCGGCGTCCCGGCTTGGTGGCAGCACCCCGTCGAGCCGGCGTGGAAGCAGCGGGCGGTGGCTGGTCGCCGGACGGCGCACTCGCCTCCGCTTCCACAGCGGCCCGATCGGGCACCGCAGACTCCCCGCCGTCCGGCACGAAGGCCGATGCTTGGGATGCCACCCCAGCTGCCGGCTCTTCCGCAGCCAGCGGCGGGCTGGTTGTCGCCGCCACAGCTCCTGACGCAGCCGATGGCGGGCAAGACTGGGCTGCGGCGCCCGACGCTGAATCAGAACGTTGCCAGCCTTCAGATGGGCGGGAGGCCGGTGCGTCGTCCCGCCCCGCGGGAGCGGAAGCATTGGCCGAAACGGGCGCCGGCGGAAGATTGAACGCCCGGATTTCCTCCACCGGAATGGTCAGCAGGCGATCGTCGTCGGTGCGCACCGCCACCAGTTGCGTCAGCACCTGTCGGTCCAACACCGTGGCCGCTCCGAGATCGGTCAAGACGCGGCTACCAACCTTGGGCAGTCGCTGGACCAGCTCCTCGTACCCGGCATGCTCGTAGCGCAGGCAACAGCGCAACCGACCGCAGCGTCCGGAGACCTTGCTGGGGTCGAGCGTCGACTTCTGGAGCTTGGCCATTTTCATGTTCACCGGGCGTAGCTTCTTCAGGAAGCTTCGGCAGCAACACTCGCGCCCGCAGATCTCATAGTCAGCCACCAGACGGGCCTCATCGCGGGCGCCGACTTGGCGCATCTCGATGCGCGTGTGATAGCGGTGCGCCAGCTCCTTGACCAATTGGCGGAAGTCCACTCGGCCCGGGGCGCGGAAGTAAAACACGATGCGCTCGCCCCCCAACAGATGCTCAGCCGTCACGACCTTCAGGTCCAGCCCCAGAGCTTTGGCCCGCTCCGCGCAATATGTAATGTCCTCCATCAAGTGCGCGTTGAGATGGTTATGCTCGCGGATGTCCTGCTCCGTCGCCACACGCAAGATGCGCCCCGCACGCGGCCGGCAGAACTCCGACCCGCTGTTGCGGACGTAGACCTGAAGCGCCCCGCGCGGCACCACCAGCGCACCGTCTAGGCGTCCGCATGGCACCCCGAGCGGCTCCCCCAGTTCGATGCCCCGCTCCGTCTGCACGACTACTTTTTGACCACAGCGCAACTCCAGTGTTGCTGGGCTGGCAAACTCCCCCACGTACCCCAGCACCCCGTAGCGCACCACGCGCACACTCTCCCCTGCTGCCTGCGTGCTACCGTCCGCATCGGTGCCGCCCACCTCCGCCGGCATGTGTGCGTATTCGTCCATCGGTCGGCCGTCAGTAGTACCCGCCCGCGCCGTCTTCCACGCGGCCCGGGCCAGCGATCCTCTATCAATGCTAGCACGGAAACCACACCGCGTCACGGTGCGCCAGAGTCAAAGGCATTCTTGCCCACTGACGGTACCGCAACGAGTTGATCCAGAGTCCGGCGGCCCGCGACCTCGTCCAAACCGACCCACACTTTAGCGCCGGCCAGCGCGCGGGCCGTCGGCAGGCGATAGCGCTGCACCCGTGCTTCGCCGGGCGGTATGTTGAGCAACACGCCTTCCAAACGAGCGCGGCCCGGCGGTTGGCAGAAGGTATTGAAACTCAATGGCTGCGGAGCCAGGTTGCGTACCGTCTGCTCGATCAGCAGCGCGTCGTCGTCCCACCAGGCCGCAGCGCTCATCTGCACATCCTTAAGTCCGACTTCCAGCCCAACATCGAAGTGCAGCTCGGCAGGGTCCGGCCGCCGTACGTACACATCCACGCCGAGCTTGCGTTCGATGGCCAGGGTGCGCGGCGGGATGATGAACTCCAGCGGCTGAGCTAGCGTCTCGCCGGGAGCCAAGAGGACCCGGACCGGGTTCGGCAAGACCTGCCACTCCGCAGGCGGGTGCAGCTCGATACGCGCCGACAGCTCCAAGTTATAAGTGTTGCGCAAGTACAGCACCGGCCGCGGCTGAGGGTCATGCAATTGAACGAAAGCCGGGCTGATGCGGAAGCTGTTTTGCAGCAGAAGCAGCGCGGCGTCCACGTCCTCTACAATCAGTGGCACGGCGCGCAGCGGCACGGCGGCGCGCAGACCGTCGACGCTCAAGGGCCAACGCGCCCCGTGCAGGTCCAGCGCCGAGGCCTGCTTTCCCACGTACAGCTTCACGGTTGTGTCGGCGTCGTCCAGTCGCCAGGTCCAGGCGACTAATTTGTGCTGCTGCCCGCAGCCAAAAACAACCGCCAACCCGTCGTGCTCCAGCGGCATTGCTGCCAGGGCACGCGTGCCGGAAAGCGCCTGTGCCAGTGCCCGCAAAGGTATGTACAGCTCGTTTGGCTGCCACTGGGGCGCTCCACCGCCATCGGACAACTCGAATGGCGCCGGCACATACAACCGATCCGGGCCGACCGTCTTGGCCAACACGACCCGCCGCGCCATGTCCGCCAGGCGCGCCGCAGGCGAGCCGTGTCGGTCGTGGTCCAGACCAAGACTGATCCAGAACGCAGCCCGTTCGCTGCCGACGGCGCCGCCGTTCCCAGCGGCAGCGAACCAAGGAGAGAGCTGCCACGGTATTGCCTGGGCCGGTATCCCCGCCGGCAGCCAGTACGAGTAAGCATAGGGTTGTGGCGACCACTCCGCCGACCATGGGGTTGTGGGTAGTTCCGTGCCGTATTGTGGCTGCGTCGGGTCCAACAATGACGGAGTCGGCGGGCCGTCCAGAATTGAGCGCGGAATCACCAACTGCGGCACGGCAACGAACCGTTTTAGGTTCTCCTGGACGTTCTTGAGGCTACGCGGCGTCCACCCTCCGCCGGCTTCCTGCAATTCAATCGCTTCGTATCCGAGCTGCCAGGAAGCCAAGTGGCCGCCGTAATGTGCGAATATGGGGCCCAGTCGCTCATCGGTGGCCCCCTCGCCAGTCAGCAGACGGTAAGTGGACTGGTAGCCCCCGCTGGCACCGACGGCGGCCGGCGACAGCAGAACGCCCGTACTGCTGATTTCACTGATTGCCAAATGCCGGGCCAATTCGCGCAACTGCGCAATGTAATCGCCGCGTTGCTCGTTTTCGGCCGCTCCGAACATCGGCAAGCCGACCTTCACCGCACCACAACCCAGAGCAGTAATAAGTTCTGTGGCGCCATCGGCATCACCGCCCGGCCAGGGACCGAGATCGATACCGAAATCCGCAAAGCGCTCCCGACCGGACATCCACTCCGGCAGCACGGCGAAGCTAATGGTCCGCTGTACCAATACCTCGTCAGCCGCCCGCAGCCACACTTCCGCGCGATACATGCCGACCGGCAGCGTCGGTAACGGTATGCGGTAGTCTTCAGTTGCTCCCGCCGGTAGCGCAAAGGTGCGCTTCAATCGCTCCCGGCCATCCGCGCCTGACACCGCGACGTCGGCGCGCAACTCGGTCAGGGTTGCGTTATGGACTTCGACTCGCAGGGACTCCGATGCCGGCGGCTTGACCAGGTTGCCGGGGCGTGAGAAGCCCAGGCGCACGCGCGGCATGCGGATGACGGCGATGTCGTCGAACCATACTCGTGCGTCCACCTCCTGATGGACGATTGGGTCCACTTCCCCTTCGGCAGGCGGCGAGAAGACATGTGTTTGCAGCACCCAGAGTTGCAACCGCAAGGCGCGGGCATCCGGGTATTCCCCTGGCAAGTCGATTTGGACGCGCTGCCACGGTTCGTCCTCACCGCCTCTGGCTGCCAGCGACATGACGGGAGCGCTTACGCGGTCGCTGCCAACAATGCGTCTACCGGATTCGTCAACCAGGTAGCACGTCAGCAAAGCTCGGGCGTGCTCCAACCCCTCGGCTCGCACATACCCCTCGATCACGTAGTCCGAGTTGGGCAGAATCGTCAGGTCGGTGTGCGCGTACTCATACGCCACGCTGCCGCCTTGTATCACGAGGAGAAACGACGGTGCAGCGTCGTGGCCGACACGCTCATCCAGGCGACCGCTCGAGAAAGCCGGCAACCCCGGTCCGGCCAGCCGCCGCCAATACATAGGCGTCTCTTCGTAGTTGCCCAGCCGGCGCTCATCGAAGTCGAACACCTTGACCTTACGGTAAAGCTCCAGCGGCGCAGGATTTGCGCCAGGAGCCACCGACTGTGCCTGCGCGCAGGGGCCACTGCCGGCGATCAGGGCGCAAACAGCCGCGACCACCAGCGCCGCCGAAGAACTGACCACCGCCGCGCTGATCGGTTGGCGCATAGGTTGCTCTGACCACCAACATCGGAATGGTTTAGCGGCGGCGTTGAGACGTGACAGCCTAGCAAGGTCGCAGACACGCACTGTGCGTCAGGGGGTACAATCTGAGGATCACCGACCATTCGCCGATGCCTTGGGCATCGGCGTGAAACTGCTAGCCCGATGTAGCTCCTCCGCGCCCAGACAAGCCTGAAGCGAAAGCCATTGTGCCGAGACGTAACGCAGATGCAGCGCACGAAGGAACAAGAGAACCAATCCTGCCGTGGCCATGGTTGCGGTTGCGCCCCATACCGTCCATCACACCGTCGGAAGGCGTTCACTTAGGCCAGCAGCCAACGCTGGCCAGCTAATCGTGCCAAATCAAGGCGTTCTGTTAACAAGGTTCCACGCGACTCGCATCATGACAACGAAGATGACCAACCCCCGCGACAGCTTCAGCGCGGGGCCCTGCTTCGTGGCGTTCTCAGCCAGCTTCCAGTCGGGCGGGCGCTCGTGCAGCGAGAAGTGAACCGGGACCGCGCATTCCGCACCAAGCCCGCAGGCGACAGCCCCCGGGGGTTGTACGCGTACCGCCAACACGTCAGGTCAGCCCGTACGAAGCCGCGCTCATCAAACGCGCCACTAGCGGCGCCGGCAGCCCGTGCCTTGAGTGGTCTCGCCGGCATGGACCGACACCCGGGCCCCACGCGGCCCACGTTGAACCCAGTCGGTGCGCCTCAGAACAATGGCGGCTTGCCGAGTTTACGACGGATGGGCACCCACTGCCCAGCATGCATCAACCAGTGCGTGCCCAGCAACGACAACGCGTCGGCCACCGTGGGTGCGTAACCGCGCATGGATTCGGGAGCCGGCCGGTCGAGCCCGTTGGCCGGCGTGGCGTCGATCGCCGCCAGGACCGCAGCCTTCATACGGTCCATCAGCGCCAGGTATTCGCTTTTCTTGCAGAACTGCGCTGGTTTGTCCGATGTCGCCGTCTCCTTCGTGTGCCGTTCGGCGAAACCGGGCGGCAGGGCCGGAGCCGGGTGCCCCAGTTCGGTCAACATTTGCTGGTCGCTGGTGATCAGGTGTCCGAGCTGCCAGGCGATGTGGTTGCATTGCGGCACTGGCCGCACCAGCAATTGTTCATCGGTCAGGTCTTCGAGATAGGTGCGTGCCACCATGTGGCAAAAATCCACCAGTGACTTGAGCACGTCGTGGGCGGTCATCCGTTCACTCCTTCCGAAGAAGTCACTATCAGAGCGGCCCAGCCGCGACCGACCAGGCAGCCCGGCCCGAAACCTGCTAACATGATAACCAGCGGGTCGGCGGCATTCGAAGAGAATCCGCCCGCCGCGACGCCCCGGCCTTCGGCAGCGACATGCAGATCATTGGGATCGTCAACGTGACGCGCGACTCGTTCTCCGACGGCGGGCGCTACCTGAATGCGCCGGCTGCCGTCGAGCACGCGCGCCGCCTGCTGGCCGAAGGCGCCACCATCATCGATGTCGGCGCCGAATCAACCCATCCCGATGCCGAGGATGTGCCCGCCGCTGTGCAGATTGAACGCCTAACACCGGTGGTCGCCGCGCTGAAGACCGCAGGAGCGTCCGTCTCCGTGGACACGTACCAGGCGGAAGTGATGCGTGTCATGCTGGCGTTGGGTGTCGATTACGTCAACGACGTGACCGCCTTGCGCGATACGGCGGCGGTGGCGGCGGTGCGCGATAGCGACGTGCGACTGATCATCATGCACTCGACGTGCGCGAGTGCTCGGGCCCAACGACAGAGCGTGGCACCGACCACGATCGTCGCCCGAATCGAAGCCTTCTTCGCCGAGCGCATCGCTGAGCTTGAGGCGGCGGGAATTCGGCGCGAGCGGCTGATCCTCGACCCCGGCATGGGCTTTTTTCTGGGGAGCGATCCGCAGGTCAGTCTGGAAGTGTTGCGCAACTTGCGCCGCCTGAAGGCCTTCGGCTTGCCAGTGTGCGTCTCGACTTCGCGCAAGTCGTTCATCGGAGCGATGCTCGGGACACCGCAGCAACCGCGGGAAGTGGCGCGGCGTGGCGCCGGGACGCTGGCCACCGAGCTGTGGGCCTTGTCGCAGGGGGTAGACTACATTCGCACACACGAGGTGGCGGCCCTGCGCGATGCCGTCACGATATGGGAAGCGCTGGCCAACGGCCCGCGCGACTCCACGCGACCCGACCACGAGGAATTGCGATGACCACACTACGCGGCACTTTCACGGCCCTGGTGACGCCCTTCCGCGACAATATGCTGGACCTGGACGCGCTAGAGAAGCTGGTGGCCCGGCAGTTGGACGCCGGCGTGGACGGTCTCGTGCCTTGCGGCACGACCGGAGAGGCCCCCACGCTGACTTTCGCGGAGCACCGTCCGATCGTCACGCTGGTAGCGCGCCTGGCCAGGAAGAAAGCCCTGGTAATGGCCGGCGCAGGCGCCAACTCGACCGCCGAGGCCCTGGAGCTGGTACGCATCAACGAGGACTGTGGTGCCAACGCCTTGTTGGTGGTCACCCCGTATTACAACAAGCCGTCGCAGGAAGGCCTGTTCCGGCATTACTCCGCGATCGCCCAGGCCACCGCCCTGCCGATTGTCCTGTACAACATTCCGCACCGGACCGGCGTTGAGCTGTCAGCAGACACGATCAAGCGTCTGTTCGATTCGCACAAGAACATCGTCGGCATCAAACACGCCACCGGCAGTGTATTGGGGGCAGCGGACCTGATGGCCGCCTGCGATATCGCTGTCCTTTCCGGCGATGACCCTCTGACGCTGCCGCTGATGAGCATCGGGGCTGTGGGCGTTGTGAGCACCGTATCCAACCTGTTCCCCAAGACGGTGAAACGTCTCACACAAGCCGCCCTGGACGGCGACTGGGCCGCGGCACAGGCCATTCATCGCCGGCTTTATCCGCTGGCCAAGGCACTGCTTACCCTGGATACCAACCCGGTGCCGGTCAAGACCGCTCTGGCCCGGCGCGGCCTGTGCGCTGAGGAATTCCGGTTGCCACTATGCCCGATGTCAGCGGATAAGCGTCGAGTGCTGGAGACGCTTCTGGCCGAATGCTCGCTCGAGTAGGACCGGCCCGCAACGCTTTCCGCCACTAATTCGCTGGTGGACGCCGCGGCCGCGCGTTGAGATGCGGCTCGGGGGCCGTGATCCGGGTTACGTCGCGGGGTGGAACACGCGCGTCCAGAAGACCCAGGCCACCGGTGCCGCCAAGAGCGGAGAATCAATCACGTCCAGGACTCCCCCCAGCCCGGGCAACGTTTGACCGCTGTCCTTGACGGCAGCATCGCGTTTCAGCAGCGAGGCGCACAGGTCGCCGGCCACCGAGAAGACTCCCAGCAACAGTCCCAACAGGAGCAGGGCTGCCGGAAGAGGGACAGCCGGGTTGCGCAGCTTCAGCAGCCCGACGGAGTGCAGCCACAATCCGACACCCAGTGCGCAGGCCACGGTCAGGACCAGGCCGCCAATCAGTCCCTCCCAGGTCTTCATCGGGCTGAGCCAGGGGATCAGGCGGCGCCGGCCGATGGCGCGACCGACGAAATACGCCCCGGTGTCGGTCATCTTCACCAGGAAAACGGAGAACACGAGAACCACCACCCCGGCGCTGCCACCGATCTCCATACGCAGCTTAGTGAGGAAGCCGGCCAGTCCGCCGGTGTAAAAGATGATGAATATGGTGGTGGCCAGGTTCTCCATCGCGTTGGCGGTCTTGTGGAGCGCCGTCTGGAAGAGGAACACGCAGCCCAGTGCTACCGCCAGCATCAACAACCCCCAAGATTCGTCATACCCGCCGGTGATGGGCGACAGATTCAAAGAAACATATGGCCCCAGGACCAAGATGGCGGCAAATAACTGGGCGGTGCGGCCGAAGGGGTGGTGTCCGCGACGGCGCGCCAGATGCACGAGTTCATGCGTCGCAGCTACCGTGAACACCAAGACGATCAGCGTAGAGATCGCTCCGTCGCACAGCCACGGCCCGAGGTCCACGCCCGGTAGCGGCGTGATGTGCGGCGCCGGTCGCGCGGCCAGCCAGCCATCCGCCACCAGCAGGGTCATCAAGAGCAGGGACAGAGACCCGCCGACAGTGATCCGTTTGCCCATGACACCTCAACCCGTCCGTCAATCATCGGTCTGTGCGGCCGGCCTGCCGAGGTTGCGGGAATTCGGCGCTGCTACCCCGCCGAAACGCCGCACCCGGCGGGCATAGTCCTGCAAAGCGGCGTTGAGGTGCTCCGCCCGGAAGTCCGGCCACAACACCGGCGTGACGTGCAGCTCGGCGTAACTGATCTGCCAAAGCAGGAAATTGCTGAGACGCATTTCGCCGGCCGTACGTACCACCAGATCCGGGTCAGGCAGACCGGCGGTGTACAACGCCGCGCTGATGGTCTGCTCGTCGATGTCTTGCGGACGGAGCTGCCCGGCGGCGACCAGCTCGGCCAAGCGTCGAACCGCGTCGGCTATCTCGGCGCGGGAGCCGTAATTCAGGGCCAGGCACAAGGTCATGCCCCGGTTTGCCCGGCTGGCCTGCACGGTCAGATCCAGCTCACGCAGCACCTCGGGTGGCAAGCCTTCGCGCCGGCCGATTTGCACCAGGCGAATGTCGTTATCGACGATCTCTTGACGTTCGGACGCCAGGTATTCGGCGTACAGGGCCATCAGCCCGCTAACTTCCTCGCGCGGTCGGCGCCAGTTCTCCAAGCTGAAGCTGTAGAGTGTCAGGCATTCCAGGCCCAGGCGCGCACAATGAGTCACCACCTCGCGCACCGCGGTGGCGGCATGGCGGTGTCCCTCGATGCGTGCCAAGCCGCGCTGCTGAGCCCAGCGGCCATTGCCGTCCATGATGATGGCGACATGCCGCGGCAGGGCCGCTCGTGGCAAGCCCAGCACCTGCTGCGAATCGAGCGGCGGCTGGGTGGGCATGGTCATGTCTCTTGCGGCATTAGGATCATCTGCTCGCGTGCCGGTCCGACGCCGATCATACGCACGGGCACCCCGACCAGTTCGCCCAGTCGACTTACGTAGCGGCGGGCCGCCTCTGGCAGGTCTTCCCAGCGGCGACAAGCGCCCAAGTCGGCAGTCCAGCCGCTCAGCGTTTCATAAACCGGCTCAACCTCCGCCAACAGGTGGGCGGCGGCGGGAAACTCGGTCAATCGACGCCCGCCGTGCTTGTACCCTATGCACACCTTCAGCTCGTCCAAACCGGACAGCGTGTCCAGGTGCAACACCGCCAAGCAGGTCGGACCGGCGAAGAGCGCGGCGTACGCCGTTGCAAAGGCGTCGAACCAGCCGCAGCGGCGCGGGCGACCGGTGGTCGTGCCGAACTCGCGCCCGCGCGTGCGGATGGCCGCTCCAACTTCGTCCGTCAATTCGGTTGGAAATGGCCCGCTGCCGACGCGTGTCGCGTAGGCTTTGACGACGCCGACGACGGACTGCACAGCGGTGAGCGGCACGCCCGCGCCGCTGGCGACTCCCCCACCGCCGGCGCTGGAGCTGGTCACATACGGGTAGGTGCCGTGATCCACGTCCAGTAGCGCGCCTTGAGCGCTTTCGAACAGAATCCGCCGACCGGACCGCAACAGATTGTGCAGCAGCACCGTGGTATTGCAGACGAACGGACGAAGCTGCTCGGCGAAGGCCAGGTATTCGTCAGCCAGTCTGTCGGCGTCAAACATGTCGCGCTCGCCGAAGACACCCGCCAGGTAGGCGTTCTTGTGGGCTACTATGGCCGCCAGCCGGGAACGGAACCACGGCGGATCGTACAGGTCGCAAACGCGAATCGCCCAGTGGCGCGCGTGCTTGTCGGCATAGCATGGACCGATGCCGCGCGCCGTAGTACCCAACCGATGGGCCGCTGGCGCCGTACGCTCGGCCAGCACGTCTTCGCGGCGATGATACGGTAACACCAGATGGGCCCGATCGCTGATCCGCAGATTCGCGCCGATCTGCACGCCGCGCTCGCGCAGCGAAGCAATCTCCCCCAGGAGCACGGCCGGGTCGATCACCGTCCCCCCCGTGATGACGCTGATCACGTCCGGCCTGAGTATGCCGCTGGGGAGCTGATGCAGGGCAAACGACTCGGCACCAATGACCACGGTGTGACCGGCGTTGGCCCCGCCGGCGTAGCGCACCACCACGTCGAAATCGGCCAGCAACAGGTCCACGACCTTGCCCTTGCCTTCGTCGCCCCATTGCAGACCGACGACACAAGTGTTGCCCAATTCACGAAGAGTCATCGGTACTCCACTGCGCGGGTGCGCCCAAGCCGGCACTCGGCCACCCGGGTCGCCACCAAGAAAGACTCTTGTAGCATCAGCGGGCGCTGCTGGCAAACCGCTTCTCGGTGACGCTCTGACAACCCTCGATGAGCGGCAGCAGGTGCCTGGTCAGCTCGTCCAGCCAGGCCAACGAACCGTCGCCGTGCGGACCGTCGTTGGCCGGCAGGACAAGTGTGTCGCCACCCGGCGAGACGCCCGACGGCCCATCGGCCACGCGCAGCCGCACGATCCGCGGGTCTGGGCGTGGAGGATCGTCGGCCGCCTCGAACTCGGCCGCATACTTCAGCCCCATCGTCGTGTCGAACTGCCAGGTCACGCGGCAGCGGCTCAGGTGACGCAGCGCCCAAGGGACGCCGCGCTCCCACTGGCAGGCTAGCCACTTCATGAAGATCATCATCGGCTGGGCCGGCAGGCCGCCATGTCGACCTGCGTCGTCGATCCGTCCGGTGCTCACCAACAGATGTCTTTCCGCCCCGGCGGCCGGCAGGCTGATTCCCAGATGGGCCACGGCCGGGTCCGCGCCCACCCAGCGCATGGTGCGCAGCCGCGGGTAGCGGCTCGGCAGATCGGCAATGTCGCGCACCAGCTCCTGCGGTGCCGCCCAACGGTTCCAATACTGCACATGGTCGGCGACCGGCCCGCCCAAATGCATCCGCAACAGGTGAGCGGCGATGCGCGGCGCCAGCAGCGGACCGTACGCTCCCGCCACCAACCAGGGCAGGTCGGTCGCCAGCAGGCGCCCGTTGCCGACCCCGCGCATGACTGACAGCACATCACGCCGCTCCTGCTCCCACGGCGTTTCCAGCGATAGCAACGTGACCCAGCCAGCGTCGGCTGATTGGCGACGCCACCCATGGCTGTTGCGTATGGCTCGCATGGCGAAGCGCCCCCGCCGATCAATGAGGGTGTACGGAATCACGTCCTGGAGTGCCAGGCCGCGAGTAGGAACGTCGGCGTACTCGACGCGTGCCGACATGATGCCGTTGCGACTGGTGTGCGTCGTCACGCTCAGCCGCTCGCCGCACGCCGCCCCGATCAGACGCGCTAGGCTGGCCGTGTCAACGATGATCCAGCCCGCAGCCGCCAGAGACTCGACGTCCGCCAGCCTCAACCTCAGTCGGTCGACCCATTCGGTACCGACGATGCAGGCTGAACCTCGCGCCAGCCGGCCCAAGTGGGCCTTGGAGCGCGGCGTTCCGAGCACTTCCACCGGCAACCATTCCAGGTGAGTCGCCAAGGCTTCCAGCTCGCGCGGCAACAGGAGGCGACTGAGCGCCAGCGGCATCTGGTATGTGTTCCAGGGGGGGACATTGGCGAGCGGGTGGCAAATCGGATCAAGTGCCGCCACGGGGTGCAACGTCAACGCCAGAAGCGCACTCGTTGACTCGCAGGCCGGCACGTGCAGGCGCAGATGCGTCGCATCGGCCGGGCTGGTCACCCACCCGATCAGCTCGCCGGCTGCTCCCGCGTTCGGGTCCAGTCGCAGGCAGCGCGACTCCAGCCAGTGGCCGTCCCGCAGGAAATCCACCAGCAGCAGCCTGTGCGGCGTGCCGCCGTGCGGCTGCTGAGCGCGCGCCAGGTAACAGGTCTCGCGCTGGCAGCGGATCGGTCGGGAGACCAGTTCCCGGGTACCGCTCCAACCCCAGCGTCGACGTATCCGCCCGGCATGCAGTCCACCGGCCGGGCCGGCTTTCATCGCGTTCATTCGAACACTTCCTTTGCCCGCACCCGCGCCGAAACACGGCGTCGGCGGTATTATCTGGCCGCGGCGCTACCCGGCAACACGCTGAAGGCTGAGCTAAGCGTACGAGCGGAGGTAATGGCAGTGACAGCCGACCGGCCGCCCGCGACCGCAGTGTGTCGGCCCGGGTAGAGGATCTTAGGACAGTCGACCAATGGACCAAGCGTCACAGGCAGGCACCTCATCGTCTCCGGCCATCATGGCCCGGCCGATCAGTGTTTCGACTGCGCGGTCGCGTCCGCCACCGTTCGACCTGTCGGGCCTGTCACGATCCGCCGCCGCCTTGGACCTCGCCATGGTGGTCCTGGTGGCGCTGCTGGTGCCGATCGGGACGGAAGTCGCGGCCGGCCTGTTCGTCGCATCGGACGCCTTGACCGAGTTCAACTGGGCCATCGTTGCTGACAAGTGGCTGGACGCGGTACTGGTGGTGGGCGTGACCGGGTACCTGGTATATCGGCACGGGCTGTCGCCGACCGCTTTCGGCTTACAGCGCGAGCACTGGTTACGCCAAGTCTTCTGGGCTGTGCCGACGCTATGCGGCGTGTATGCGGCGTTCTTCGCGCTCTTCCTGTTGGTCTTGGCCATAGCGCTGGTTGCCCCCCAAATAGAGCACGACTTGCAGCGGCGGACAGAGTTCATGGAAATGCTTCCGCTGGAGGACCTGAGCGCGACGGTGTTGCTGCTGATTCCCGTGGCAATTCACGAGGAACTGCTTTTCCGCGGACTGCTGATTCCATATCTGCACCGCCTCGGCTGCCGTTGGGGAACGGCCATTGTGCTATCCGCGGCCATCTTCGGCGTGCTGCACCTGCCACAAGGCTGGTTCGGCGCCCTGCAAATCTTCGGCGTCGGCATTATGCTGGGGCTGTTCTTTCTGATATCGCGCAGCCTGCTGGCGGTGATTATCGCACACCTGCTGTTCAACCTGGTGCAGTTCCAGGTGGCCCGCTACATGCTTCCGTGGCTGGAGGAAGTCGCTCCGGCAGCATTGAGCCTGCCATAGCCGTCTGCCCGACACCGACGTTCACTGGCCCCGGCCCGCTGCCGGCAACTGCCAGTGCCGCTTGCTCGGCGCGAGCCGACTGAGCAGGCCGCTCACCGGCCCAGCAAAGCGTCCAGCAGTCCCAGCGTCTCGCCTTTCCGCTTGACGATCAGTGTCGGAATGGAGGCCTGAGCCACGATGCGCTCGGCGGTACCGCCGAGTATGACACTGGCCATACCCGACAGGCCGCGGCTGCCCACGCATATCAGATCCACTTTGCGTGCCTGAGCCAATTGCAGAATGGCCTGCTCCGGTTCGTCCGACGAAGAACAATGCAGCTCGCAGCTCAGGCCGGTCGTATCCACCGCGGCGTGGACGAACTCCTCCAGCCGCTGGCGATTCCGCTGTTCCAACTCCGCCACCGCTTCTTCCAACGTCAAGCCGGTCTTGCTATATCCGTACCCCACGCTGAAGACCGTCTGCACGTGTAGCTGCGGGTGCGGCTTCCCCGAAGCCCGCGCCAGGTCTACCGCCGTCTCCAGCGCCAGCCGGGCATGTTCCGAGAAGTCCACCGGCACCAGCACCCGCGACAGATGCACCGCCGCCCCTTCCGGAACCAGCATGACACTGCATGGAGCCTTGCGGACCAACCGGTTGAAAGCATGTCCCGTGGCGAGCTGCGAGGCCGGCAACGTCCGACCGGCCAGAATCAGATCCAACGCGTGTTCGCGGGCCGCTCGCAGGATCTCCTCCACGGCCCCTCGCCGCACCACGCGCAGACTCGTGCAGTTCAGCAGTTCCGCCGGCAGGTGCCTGTGCAGCATCCCTTCGTGGTCGAAGGGACCGCGCGGGTCGTCCGGCGCGCGCCGCGAGTAGTAAACCACCTGCATCATCTCGATCTGAGCGAGTTGCGCCAGGCGTGCCGCATATGCCAGCACGTTCGCATCGTCCGGCCATTCATCCAGGTACAGGCCCAAGCGTTTGAATCGTTCCACGAGACGGCCTCCTTCGGGTGCACTGTCGGCTACCGGCAGGGCAGCCGCACGCACAGCTTACCCGCTAAGCAGGGCGGCCAAAACCCCCTGCCAAGGTGGCAGCCGGGCCGCGAGGGCCGACGCTGGCCGGTAACGCCGGCAGCGAGCGGCGCCCTTATAATCAAGAGGCGAACATCCGATTGGCACCAGCGCCGGTCGGCACCCGGTGCCGCCGTCTGTTACCGCGGGTTGCGGGACGGGCAAGGCATGGCTAGCCGCGCCAACGATGCTCAGGACCAGCGGGGTAGCGCTCCGCAGACTTTGCGCGAGTGGATTCCGCTCATCTATGAGAAGGCCTGCGACCGGGCACACCGACTGCTGGCCAAATGGTCCGGCATCAACCGCCCCGGCACCGCCTCGCTGGTACATCAGGCCTTCTGCCGGCTGTCGGAGTGCGGTGTAGAACGCTGCGAGTCGCGTGAGCACGCCTTGGCGTTGCTGGTCCAGAAGATGCGCCAACAATTGTGCGACCTGGCCAGGCGGGTAGATGCCAAGAAGCGCGGCGGCCGCGGCTACGGCGGAATGGGCCGGCCGATGCTGCGACGGGCGCTGCTATCAGGCGAGGTGGCCGCCGGTCAATCTTGGGACGCCAGCGATTTCTTGGCCCTGGACGAAGCTTTGAGCCGCCTGCACGCCATCTCGCCTCGCCACGCACGCGTCGTCGAGCTGCTGTTCGTACTGGGCCTGACTTTTCAGGAGGCCGCCGACGAGCTGCACATTTCGCGGGCCAGCGTTCACAACGATTGGCGCCTGGCCAAGGCCTGGTTGTATCACGAGCTGGGCGGTATCCAGCCGCCTGACGAGGGCAGCGCATCCCCATGACCGGCGAACAGTTTCGAAGGATTGAGCGCGTTTTCCATGCCGCGCTGGAGCGTGAAGCGGCGGCGCGGGGCGCCTATCTGGACGCGGAACTGGCCGGCGAGCCTGAGCTGCGCCGGCAGGTCGAGGCTCTGCTGGAAGCCGCCGAACGCGGCGCCGCCTTCCTGGAGACTTCGCTGGTCACCGGCGACAGCACCCCACCCGCCAGTGGTGCTCCGCCACCGCGGATGATCGGACCGTACCGTCTGATTCGCGAACTTGGCCGCGGCGGCATGGGCACCGTTTACGAGGCCGAGCAGAGCATGCCGCGCCGCCGCGTGGCGCTGAAGGTCGTCGATGGCGGGCTAGCGAGTGATGGGGGGCGCATGTCCGGCCACGAACCACGCATCCTCGGTCGGCTGAATCATCCCTCGGTAGCCACCATCTACGACGCCGATCAAACCGCTGACGGTCGCTCCTACTTCGTGATGGAGCTGATCGATGGCCAGCGATTGGACGAATATGTTGAAAGGCACCATGTCCCGCGCCGCGAACGGCTGAAGCTATTCTGCCAGGTCTGCGACGCCATCCAGCACGCACACGCCAAGTCGGTCATCCACCTGGATCTCAAGCCGTCAAACGTGCTGGTGGTGCCGCCGAAGGTGTCCGGACAGACCGACCCGCTGGTCAAGGTCGTCGACTTCGGTGTAGCGGCACTGACCAGCGGCGACACGACGCACGCCGGTCGCGTCACGGCCACCAGCGCCTTCCAGGGTACGCTGGCGTACATGAGTCCGGAACAGCGGAACGGCGACCGCGACGCCATCGACGTGCGTAGCGATGTCTACGCCCTGGGCGTGATCCTCTTCAAGCTCATGACCGGGCAGTTGCCTTACCCGGTGGAGGGTGTACCGCTGCCCGACGCCTGGCGGGCGTTCGAGCAGCCCCCCCGACGCCCCCGGGCCATCGACCCAACGGTGCCGCGCGACATCGAAACCATCATCCGCACTGCCACCGCCGAGGAGCCGAGTCGTCGCTACCAAAGCGTGGCCGAGCTGGCCAGCGATGTGCGGCGTTACCTGGCCGACCTCCCCATCGCCGCGCGCCAGCCCAGCAAGCTCTATGAGTGGGCCAAGTTCGCCAAGCGCAACAAAGGACTGGTAGCAACACTGCTGGCGATCCTGATCGGTCTCGTTTCCACAACGGTTGGTACGATGATCGGGCTGGTGCAGGCCGGTCGGGCCAAGGCCGACCTGCACGATCTGGCCGCCGCCTTTGTCTTTCTCAGCGACCAGTTGGCCTCTAGCCAGGCCCCTGGCGAGGGCGCTGATGGTACGGCGGAGACCCTCCGCGAACGAACCTCATTCGTCCGCCTGCGTAACGCTCTGGAGGTTGGGCGTCAGGCGGCCGAGCGCACCTTCATCGAGGGTCGTACTGCTCAGGCCGAGGCCGACTATGCCAAGTTGGTCAAGATGGCCGAGGTGATCTTCCCCGCCGGTTACTGGTACACCGCCCGGCTGCGTGGCGAGCACGGCGAGTGCCTGGCAAGTATGCGGCGTTTCAGCGAGGCCGAACCGCAACTCCTGGCCAGCTACGAACAGCTTCTGACCGCCTCCGGACCGGAACACCCGTTGACCATTGAAGCTATGCGCAGGCTAGTTCGACTGTACAAGGCCTGGGGGAGGCCGGCGAAGGCGTCCGAATGGAACGCGTTACTGCCGCCTCCCGCCCGTCTCGACCTCTGACCCCAACCTCGGTCAAGAGTCCCGCGCTCCTAGCCGCCGGGCCTATAATCCCACCGCCATGACATCTGACCGCCTGCGCGTCAACGAGATCTTCTATTCGCTTCAGGGCGAGGGTACACGCGTCGGCCGGCCGTGCGTGTTCGTGCGACTGACCGGCTGCAATTTGCGCTGCATCTGGTGCGATACGCCCTACGCCTTCCACGAGGGCCGATGGATGACCGTCAGTCAGGTGGTCGAAGCAGTCCGGTCTTATGGCTGCCAGTTGGTGGAGGTTACCGGGGGCGAGCCGTTGTTGCAGCCGGCCACCGCGGTGCTTTTATCTCGTCTGGCTGACGAGTTCCCCACGGTACTGTTGGAAACCGGCGGGGCCCTGTCGATCGCCGAACTGGACTCGCGGGTGGTGCGTATCTTGGACGTAAAGTGCCCCGGCAGCGGCGAGTCCGAACGCAACCATTGGGAGAACATGGGCTTGCTGCGTCACAGCGACGAGGTCAAGTTCGTGCTGGCTGACCGGGCAGACTACGAGTGGGCTCGCGACGTCGTGGCGCGATATGATTTGACTAGCCGTTGCGAGGTGCTGCTGGCGCCAGTTCACGGCACGCTGCGCCCGGCCGATCTGGCAGCCTGGATCCTGGCTGACCGCCTGCCAGTACGCCTCGGCCTGCAACTGCATAAGCTGGTGTGGCCGGGTGTCGAGCGCGGCGTATGAGACAGGCATGCGGGTCGAACTATCCAAGACGTTCAGGTTCGAGGCTGCCCACAGCCTTCCGACATTTCCCGAAGGCCACAAGTGTCGCCGCCTGCACGGCCACAGCTTCGAGGTGGAAGTCCGCGTCGCCGGTGAGCTGGACGAGCAGCGGGGCTATCTCGTCGACTACGGCGAAATCAAGGCGGCATGTGAGCCGGTTCGGGAGGCTTTGGACCATCGGTACCTGAACGAAATCGAGGGACTGACCAATCCCACGGCCGAGAACCTGGCCCGCTGGATCTGGCAGCGCTTGCAACCCATCCTGCCGCTGCTGGCCGCCGTCATAGTGCGTGAGACCTGCACCAACAAGTGCGAGTACCGCGGGGACTGACCGCGCCGTGAGAGGCTGTCGGCGCGTGGTCGGGACCGTTGGGCGCCCCGTCCGGGCGAATGTTTTTTGGCCTTGGCGGGAAGTTTTTCTTGACTCTGATGAAGGTTCGTTTATCTATACTGTAAAGCGCTGCGGCGGTCGGCGCGGTCGCAATCAACGAGCCTGAGGGTTCCGCGTGGAATTCGGCGACCAGCTTGCCCACTCGCCGGTGAGGTACGCAAGGAAGCATGGACGACCAGCTTCTGGGCTCCGATGCGGAGCCCGACAGTAATCCTCCCTGGTTTGTAAGCCTCCCCGTTCTTGAACGTCCGGCCAACACCGCTGTCGGCGGGTCCACCGTGCAGCATCGTCGTCCGCGACGGTCCGCCGCCGGGTCACTCGCCGATGCGGGCGAAGCGCCGCCGGTCCCGCGACAGTTCATTAGCGCCCACAGCGAGCTGTTCCGACGACAGTTCTACCCCGACGCGACTCGGGCGGAGTGGAACGACTGGCGTTGGCAGCTTCGCCGGCGTATCCGCGACCTGGCGGGACTGGCGCGGGTGGTATCTCTCACCGCCGACGAAGAGACGGCACTCTTGCGCCTCGGCGGCCACTTGCCGGTCGGGATCACCCCCTATTACGCAGCCTTGATTCACCCCTTCGATGCTGCTGATCCGCTGCGCAAGATGATGATTCCGGTGTCGGCCGAATTCGTGCGCTCGCTTGGGGAGGCGGACGATCCGCTGTCGGAAGACAGTCACATGCCGGTGCCCGGCCTGGTACATCGCTATCCCGACCGCGTTCTCTTCCTGGTGACCAACTTTTGCGCCACCTACTGCCGGTACTGCACGCGGGCACGGATGGTCGGTCAGACCGGGGAGTACCACTTCAACAACGACCAGTACCAGCGGGCGATCGACTATATCGCCGTGAATCCTCAGATTCGCGACGTGCTCATCTCGGGTGGCGACCCACTAACCATGATCGATGAGCGCCTCGAATGGCTGCTGTCGCGTCTGCGAGCCATACCGCACGTCGAGTTCCTGCGCATCGGCAGCAAGGTGCCCGTGGTGCTGCCGCAGCGGATCACGCCGGGACTATGCCGCATGCTCCGCCGCTATCACCCCCTCTGGATGAGCATCCACTTCATGCACCCGGCCGAGCTGACGCCGGAAGTGACGCAAGCCTGTAATCGTCTGGCGGACGCGGGTATCCCCCTAGGCAGCCAGACTGTTCTGGTGCGCGGCGTCAACGACGACGTTGACACGATGAAGCGGCTGATGCACGGTCTGCTGCGTATGCGCGTGCGTCCCTACTATCTGTATCAGTGCGACCCGATCTCCGGTTCCGGGCACTTCCGCACCAGCGTGCAGAAAGGGCTGGAAATCATCGCCGGGCTGCGTGGTTTCACAAGCGGCTATGGCGTACCGACCTTCGTGGTGGACGCACCGGGAGGCGGAGGCAAGATTCCGATCATACCGGACCCGGTGGTCGGCCGTGACGGCGACTTCCTGGTTCTGCGAAACTACGAGGGGCGAACGTTCCACTATCCTGATTCAGGACGGGCGAACGGTTAAACCATGCTTACTACCCAGTTGTGGGGGTGCGCCAAGTGCGCCACCCTCGGGAAAACCTGTTGTCAAATCTGCGAAGTCCTGGTCACCGCCGGCGACCGTCAGCGCATCGCCCTGTTCACCCGACGGACCGACTTCTGGGAGTATCGGATTCCTGCCGATCCCAGCTACTTGGACCAGGCTGACGACCCCAATTGGCTGCGCTGGGCTTTCCATCCGGATGGCTCGCGACCAGTCCTCAAACGACCGGGAGGCACCTGCGTGTTCCTGGGCCGCGACGGCTGTAATCTGCCAATGGAAGTGCGGCCCTTGGTGTGCCGGCTATACCCCTACACTTATACCGAAGCGGGTCTGAACGGCGTTTGCAACGACTGCCCGCCGGCGGTGGTTCCTCCCGGCCAAACCATACTGAGGACGCTCGGCATGTCTCAGGACGATGCTATACGTTGGCACCGTATACTCTACAACGAACTGCGGACCAAAGGACCCTGCGATGAAGGTCGGACTGACGTACGACTTGCGGGTTGACTACCTGGCCGCCGGCTTCGGCGAAGAAGAAACCGCCGAGTTCGACCGCCCAGATACTATCGACGCCATCGAGGACGCCTTGCAGGCCCTCGGCCACCAGACCGAGCGCATCGGGTCAGTCCACAGTCTGGTGGCACGCCTCTCCGCCGGCGACCGGTGGGACTTGGTTTTCAACATCGCCGAGGGGCTGCACGGGGTATCTCGCGAAGCCCAAGTGCCCGCGGTACTAGAGGCCTTTGCCATTCCCTGCACCTTCTCCGATCCGCTGGTGCTGGCTTTGACGCTGCATAAGGCCATGACCAAGAGGGTCTTGCGTGATCTGGGGCTGCCAACGGCCGACTTCCACGTCGTAGAGTCCGAAGAGGACATTACCCGTGTGAATCTGCCTTACCCGCTGTTCGCCAAGCCGCTGGCAGAGGGTACGGCCAAGGGGATCGATGGACAGTCGCGTATCGACTCCCCGGCAGAACTGGCACGGGTCTGCCGCCGACTGTTGACGGACTTCCGGCAGCCCGTCTTGGTAGAGACCTTCCTTTCCGGACGAGAGTTCACAGTTGGTATTACTGGCACCGGCGAAGAGGCGGTAGCGATCGGAACGATGGAGATCGTGTTGCTGCCGCATGCCGAGCCGCATTCCTACACCTACGTCAATAAGGAAAAATGTGAGGAACTCTGTCGCTTTCCCCTGGCCGAGCCGGCCTGGGCCGCTGCCGCCGAGGAGCTCGCCTTGGCCGCTTGGCGTGGTCTGGGGTGTCGGGACGCCGGACGGGTGGACCTGCGCGCCGATGCCGGCGGTAAACTACACATACTGGAGCTTAACCCGCTGCCAGGTCTCCATCCGACGCACTCCGACCTACCTATGATTGCCACGGCCGTCGGCTTGACCTATGTCGAGCTGATCGGAAGGATCGTCAGGTCTGCCAGTCGACGCGTCGGTCCGGTGGACCCGCGCCTCGCTAATCTGGCAGCGACGCGTTGTCGAGTGGAGCCAACCGCGGCTGTCGTGTGAAAGTCGTCATTCTCCACGACCAACTTGGTCCAAACGCACGGGCCGACGAGCTGGACGTCCTGGTTCAGGCCCGAGCGGTCGGCGATGCTCTGCAAAGTCTGGGGCACGACTCGGTCACGGCGGCATTCTCGGCCGACCTGCCGGCTCTTACTCGGGAGCTGCGCCGACACTCCCCGGACGTGGTGTTCAACCTCGTCGAAAGCGTGTGCGGATCTGGCAGGCTGATTTACTTGGCACCAGCTTGGTTGGACACCCTGCACATTCCCTATACCGGCGCCGACACCGAAGCCATGTTTGTAACGTCCAACAAAGTGCTCGCCAAGCGTCTTCTGTCCGCCGGTGGCATACCCACGCCGCCGTTTTGGACCCCCGGCGCCGGCGGCGACTTGCCTGCCAGCGGTCGGTACGTGATCAAGTCGGTCTGGGAAGAAGCATCCCTTGGACTCGAGGACGACAGCGTCGTCCAGCCCAGCTCGACTGACGAACTGCGGCACCTGGTTCTGAACCGTTCCGCCGCCCTGGGCGGGGCCGCCTTCGCCGAACTCTACATACATGGCCGCGAGTTCAACCTGTCGGTACTGGATGGCCCGGAGGGGCCGCAGGTGCTGCCGCCGGCTGAAATACACTTCGTGGATTACGATCCCGGTCGGCCGCGGTTGGTCGGCTATCGGGCCAAGTGGGACCCACAGTCGTTCGAATATCACCACACTCCGCGGTGTTTCGACTTCCACGCCGTCGATCAGCCTCTGCTCGACGAACTGCGCCGTTTGGCGCTGTGCTGCTGGAACTTGTTCGGTCTGCGCGGTTACGCCCGAGCAGATTTCCGGGTCGATGCCGCCGGGCAACCCTGGGTCTTGGAAGTGAACGCCAATCCTTGCCTGTCCCCGGACGCCGGTTTCGTGGCCGCGGCCGAGCGCGGCGGACTGAGCTTCGAGCAGGTGATAGCGCGAATTCTAGCGGCCTGACCGCAGCTTCAGAGACCTTCCGGCGCGATTGCCCCTCGAGCGCCTGGCCTGCCGCGGTGACCGCCGCGGAGCCCACAAGCCAGCCACGTTCACCGGGGCGCTTCCACACTAAACCGAGGCGGAGCGCTTTCTTCCACACTCGCCGGACGCCCCCGCCCGATCATTGAAAGCACCATCAGCGACATGTAAGCTGTGGCAGGTAACTAGCTTTCGTCTGCCTCGGTGTGCAGCGTGCGACTGCCGGCAGGGCGCACCTTCAGAGGCCCCGCCGGGCATAATGGCGACACCGACAGCGGCGCCGCACTGGCACCGCGCCGGACCTGTGCCACCGTAGCTCAACCGGCAGAGCAGCGGTTTTGTAAACCGCAGGTTATCGGTTCGAATCCGATCGGTGGCTTGCCAATCTGTTAAGACTCGATCTGGCCGAGCCAGTCGGCTAGCTACGTGTAGGCACCCTAACCAGAAACCGGTGGCGACTGCCTGGCCGCATCGGCTCACGCGCCGCCGAGCGTGTCTGCGCTTGCCACGAGCGGCCCGGTTCGCAGATCGCTTTCGGACAGCTCAGCCGGCGGTGGCCAGACCGTCGGCGGATCGCCAGGCGCAGCCGGTCTGGCAACCACGGCGGCGTAGATGCGTCGGGCTCCGGCCTTTCGCAGCACCTTGGCCACCTCGTGGACTGTCGCCCCCGTCAGCATCAAATTGTCCACGATACACACGGTACGCCCTTGGAGGTCGCGTTTCGGCCACGGCGGCTGATACCAGCGCGGCAAGCCGAAGCAGCCGCGGACGTTATCGAAGCGCGCGGTCTTCGCGACTAGGGAAGTCTGGCTGGGCGTGTGCCGGATACGCCGCACCAGGCGGAACACCGGCACGCCAATTTGGTCCGATAGGGCCATGGTCAACACCGCGGCGTGGTCGCACGGCCTTTGCACACGTCGCATCCAATGCATCGGCACCGGCACGAGGGCTTCCAGCTCCGGCAGCCAGCCACGCCTTCGCAGCACGTCGGCCAGACACACGGCCAGACAAAGGGCGTTGCGCTCGTGGCCGCGGTATTTCAGCCCCAACAGAAGCGACCGCAGAGGCGACTCGTAACTTCCCACCCGCGCGACACCGGCCACGTTCCAATGTCGTTCGGATCGGCAACGCGCACATCCGTCCGGGTGAATCGCCGCGGTGGGCAAGGTTCGGCCGCAGCGCCCGCAGTACGCCAACGCCGCAGCAGCGCCGATCAGGCGGCGGCAGTCCCCGCAGATCAGTCCCCTGTCACCGGGCAGCCATATTCCACAAGCGGCACAAGTTTGGGGCACAACCGCGTCGAGCAAGCCGCGACAGGCCCCGAGCATGGGGGCGATTGCCCGTGACAAGACGCTCAACCCCGCAGCAACTGTAGGCTTGATAAGCATCAGGTCAGGCATTGCGAGGACCGTTGCCGCTGGCAAGGCCCGCTTCGGTCCCGCGCTGTAAAGGTGCATTCGGCGACGATTGGCCAATTACAGATGTGGCAGCGTGTTCTAACTCGCCACGCCCAGCCCGGCCGCTACACCAACCCGGTTCGCTATCGCGGTCTCGCCTTCGGCGACTTGCCTGGGGTAAACCGGAAGCCCTTCACCTCGCTGTTCTGCGACCCTCAGCTCGCCGCCGAGCTATCATCCTCGTCTTCGTCTTCGGCACCGGTTTCGACTGGCGTCTCAAAGGGTACTACCTGTGGCTTGCCGGCGGCATCGAGCTGGATCTTCTGAATGCGCTGCTCGGCCTCTTCGAGGATGCGGCGGCAATGCGCTGCCAAGGCCATCGCCTCCTCGTACTTCGCGATCGACTCCTCGACCCCGATCGCGCCCGACTCCATGGCTGCGACGATCTCGTCCAGCCGCTGCATGGCTTCTTCGAACTTCAGTCGCTTGGCGGGTTTGCTCATGATGGCCTCGCTGCCGACAGCGCTGTGCACATGATGCCCGCCCCACTCGGCAGCAGTCAAGTTCGGGCGTTCGCCGGGGGGCGGTACGACCGCCTGTTGCGTCGGATGGCGCGAACTTTTGGGTTTTGACAATTGACCAGCCTTGTTCCATACTCCGACGATCAGCCGTCGGTCCGCGGCGCGACGACGCGCGGAGAGAGTCGCCGGATGGACCGACCAGGCCAGGCCGGTAGGGTTGGCAGGAGTAAGTAATGGCCGGTCGTCCTGTTACGCTTCACGGGGGTCGTTCGGGACTAGTTTACGGTTTGATCACCTTTGCGGCCCTCAGTGTCATCTGCCTGGGGCTGTTTATCTTCCAGCTCACCAAGAACAAGTCGCTGGAAGCCCGGGCTCAAGGCGCGGAGCAGAAAGCCGACCTGTACGGTAATCCGCCTTCGTACTACATCGAGGAGGCACGCAACCGCCGTACCAAGGTCTTCGCCGTGATGACAGACGATCTGCGGCGGCTGGCGAAACTGGTCACCGGTGTGCCGGAAGACGTCGGTACTGCCGTGGCTACCAAGGCCGAGCAGGTGCTGGGCGACATCGTGCGCGGCAAGCCCGGGACTATCAGCCCGGGTGACACCCTGCTTTCGGCTTTGATGACCATGAGCGAGCTGCACAGCAAGGAACAGGCGGCAGCCAAAGCCTTGGCGGCAGCGCTGGACACCGCGCAGCGCGAGAATGCCGCTCTGACGCAGCAGCTCAAGGCCACGCGCGACCAGTTCGAAAGCCAGGTGGCCGCCCTCAGCGAACAGGTCCAGCGGGCGCAGCAGGAGAAGATCGACGCCGTCAACCAGAAGGATGCCCAGCTTCGCGAGCTGCAAGCCACGCTGGACGCCACCGAGGCCCAGCTTCAGACGATCAAGCGCGAGGGCAACAGCCTGGTGCGGGAGAAGGAAATCGAGCTGGGGCGCCGCGACGCCATGATCGCCGAATTGCAGAAACAGGTGCAGGCCCTCAAGCCCGGTACCTTCGACCCTTACGCCATCCTGACCAGTGCTGACGGTCGCATCCTGCGCGCCATCCCCGGCTCGGACGTGGTGTATGTCAACCTGGGCAGCACGGATCGCATCCGCCCTGGCATGGGCTTCGAGGTCTTCTCGCCGACGCACGCGGCCGCCAGTGGTCTGCGCGGCAAGGCGTCGCTCGAGGTCGTAACGGTCATGGAACAGACCGCCGAGTGTCGCGTGACCCGCCGGGTCCCCGGGCAGCCCATCATCGAAGGCGACGTCGTGGTCAACATCGCCTACGAGCGTGGGCGCCTGCCGAAGTTCGTCGTGCGCGGCGATTTCGATCTGGATTACGACGGCGTGGTGGACTACAACGGTCTGGAGGAGGTCACCGCGCTAATCCGTCAGTGGGGCGGGCAGGTGGTGGACGATCTGGATGAGTCGGTGGACTTCGTGGTGATCGGCCTGCCGCCGAGCGGGCCGGGCCTGAAACCGAATCAACACGTCAGCGACGTGGTGCGCGACCAAGCTTTGCAGAAGGAGCTGGAGCGCAGCCAGTTCCGGGCCTTGGTGGAACGAGCTCAAAAGATGTTCATCCCGGTCATCACCCAGAACCAGTTCCTGTTCCTGACCGGTTTTGCCGGCGAGAGCTCGGTGGCGCAGCGCTGACGCCCACCCTACCTGTAGCAAGCGACCTTCAAGTTGCACTCGGGTCGGCACGCCGGCTTCGCGGCGCCCGGCTGGTTCCCGACGGCGCTCTGACCTCAAACTGTCAACGGCGCCGTCATGTTTCAGGGGGGCAGTTTCACCTTGCAGGTGGACTGAGCTGACACGACGCGCTTGGTGAGGTAGTCGACGAAGACTGCCCGGATGGTGACTTCGTCATGTTCGGGTGGGCCCTTGGGCCACGGGCACTTGATCGTGAAGTGGTTGGTCAGCAGCTTGCCATGCCAGAGCTTGGCCACTTGGTCGATAGGTACGAAGTACTCACCGATCAGGTTGCGATCGGGTTGGGCGGCCAGGTCGTAAAGCTGAATGCGGATGTCGCCGGCGACTTTGATGACGTCGCCGTAGCGGTCCACCGGCTTGAGATAGACGGTCACGCCATCATCGCCGGGTTGCCCATCGTAGTCAGCCCCACCGGAAAGCCGGTCGATAACGAGCCGCTCGGGATAGAAGATGCGCTTGAGGTCATCCTCTGAGATGGAGCGCGCCAAGGCGAGCTGCTTGGTCATCTCATCCAGGCTGACCTTCTGGGCCAGAAGCTGCTCGTCCTTTTGCCGCAGCGTCTTCCGCAGATCACTGATCTCGTCGCGCAGTTTCTGCTCGGCCGGCGTGACGCACCCGGAAAGCAGCCCAGCCGCGATCAACACCCACGCCGTCACGCCGCGGGCGACCGGCATTGCAAACAGTCGGCACGCATGCAGACCAGCCACAGCTTACTCCGCGGACTCCTGGGGCGGCTTGATGGTGGGCAGGGCCGGCTCCGGCATAGCTTGCAGTACCTTATCCACCAGACCATAGGCCACCGCCTCCTCGGCGTCCATCCAATGATTGCGGTCGCAGTCCGCCGTGATCTGTTCCAGGGTCTTGCCGGTATGGCGTGCCAGGACTTTGTAGAGCTGCTGCTGAGTGCGCAGCATCTCATCCAGCTCGATCTTGATGTCGGTGGCGGGCCCGTGCGCTCCACCCAAGGGCTGATGGATCATGACGCGCGAGTGCGGCAGGACGTAGCGTTTGCCGGGCGTACCGGCCGCCGCCAGCACCGCCGCCATGCTGGCCGCCGCCCCGATCACGTAGGTGGCCACCGGGCAGGGAACGAACTGCATGGTGTCATACACGCCCAGGCCGGCGTAAACCGAGCCGCCGGGCGAGTTGATGTACAGGTGGATGTCCGCCTTGCGGTCCTCGTTGGCCAGGTAGAGCATCTGGGCAATAACCAGGTTGGACAGGTGGGCATCGACCTCGTCGCCCAGAAAGATGATGCGGTCCTTGAGCAGGCGCGAGTAGATGTCGTAGGCGCGCTCCGCACGGCCCTCTCTCTCGACCACGATGGGGATGAGTGTTTCCGATCGGATCATACCGGGGTCGCCTTTCACTTCTTTTTCCGGTCCACCTTGGCTTCTTCGAGGATTTCGTCAATCAGGCCGTATTCCTTGGCCTCCTGAGCACTCATATAACGGTCACGTTCGATGTCCTTGGCGATCTGCTCGGTCGCTTTGCCGGTGTGAAGCGCCAGGATGTCGATGATCGTCTTCTTGACACGCAGAATCTCATCGGCCTGGATGCGCATGTCGGTGGCCTGGCCGGCCACATAGCCCCACGGCTGGTGGATCATGATCTTAGCGTGCGGCAAGGCGAAGCGTTTGCCCTTGGTGCCGGCCGCCAGGATCAGCGCCGCGCCGCTGGCGGCGCCGCCGACACAGTACGTGGCCACGTCGCAGTTCAGGAAGCGCATGGTATCGTAGATGGCCAGCGTATCGTCGATGTCGCCGCCGGGACAGTTGATGTACAGGTGGATGTCCTGGTCGCGTTTCACCGATTGCAGATACAGCATGCTTTTGATGACGTGCGAGCAGACTGTACTGCTGTTGATGGTGATGCGCGGGTCCAGCGGCAGATCCAGAAAGATGATGCGGTTGTCCAGCAGCATCTCGTTCAGGCCCATCTGCCGCCAGGCCTGATAGTTGCCGCCGCCCTGGGCCCACACGCGTGGATACTCCGGCCAGTGCGTCATGCCTGCTCCTTGAATACTGCCCACCGACCTCACCGCCCGCCGCTCGCCCCTCGACCTAATCGGCCTCCGACACCGGCTCCGGCGCAGAAGGCCGCACTATTCGCCGCCCGTCCGCGGGCACCAGCCGGGCATCGGCCAGCAACGCATCCAGGCACTTCTGCTGCCGGATCCGTTCGACCAGCTCTTCCAGCAAACCGCGGCGCTGCAAGTCGTCGCGCACCCGGTCGAAGCGCCGTCGGTAGCGCCGGGCGATCTCGGCGATCTCGCTGTTCAGCTCTTCATCGGTCACATCGATGTCCAGCTTTTCCGCCACCTTCTCGAGGATGAAGCTCAGTTTCAGCTCGTTGGCCACCTGCTGACGCGCCGAGGTGCGCAGTTCGTCGAGCTGCGCTTCGATGTCTTCCATCGCCACGCCCTGGGCGTGCAGCTCCACCGCCCGGCGCAGCACAGCCCGCTCGGTCTGCCGGGTCGAGAACTGCTCCGGCAGATCGAGCTTGGTGTTCTTCAACAGGTATTCCTCGATCTGGGCGCGCTTGGCCGCCCGGGCAAACTGGTCGCGCTGCGACTCCATGCGCTCCCGATAGTCGCGACGGGCCTCAGCCTCGCTCTCGTACCCCGTGGCCGCCAGAAAATCCTCCATGGGCAGAAGCACCAGGCGCTTCACCTCGTGGACGGTAAAGCGGAACTCTCCCGGCTGGCCGCGCAGCTCCGGTCGTTCGAAATCGGGGGGAATGGTGCAGCTTGCCGTGCAGGTCTGGCCCGGACGTACGCCCATCAGGGTCTTGTCCAGTTCGACCAGCGGAATGCCCTCGATGCTGGCGGGGCGCACGGCGACCGTCAGATTATCTTCCTGCTTGACCGTCTCGCCCGCGACCACCAGGGCCACATCGGCGACCACATAGTCCCCTTTCCGGGCCGGCTCGTCGAGCACCGGCTCCAAGCGCCCGCGCTGCTTGCGCTGCCGATCGATCTCCTCCGTGACCATCTCCTCGGTGATCTCGATGGCCGGGTCGGTGATCTCGATGCCCTTCAGTTCGGGTAATTCGAAGCGCGGCTTGATCTCGATCTCGCAGGTGTAGCTGAAATCGCCGGTTTCCGGCAGCTTCAAATGCTGTAACGCCTCGTCCACCTGCACCAGCTTGGTCCCGCCGTCGATGGTGACGGCGAACAGCGGCTCACCGAGCACGTCCAGCTTCGCGTTGTCGATGGCGGCGAAATACGACTGACTGACGATCGAGCTGGTCAGCGACTCGCGCACTTCGGCGCCGTAGCGTTTCTCCACCAACCGCCGCGGAGCACGACCCTTGCGGAACCCAGGCACGAAGGCATCCTGCATCAGCTCATCGTAGTTCATGTCCAGGTAATCGGCGATGATGCCCGCCGGCACCGTCACTCGCAGCTCCTTGCGCAGCACGCCGATGTCGCGCAGCTCGGTCTTGACCTGCTTCTTGAGGTCTTCCAGCAGGCGCTCCTGCCGCGCCTGAGCCTTGTCCCAGGCTTCCGGATCGATTGGACGGGCAGCACCCGGTATGTCCATCTTGCTCTCCAGTTAAGCGTGGGCCGTCGCCGCTCAAGCGGTCAGCCGACTCAGCAGGTTGCTCGGGTCGCCGCCCAGCAGCAGCGTAACCAGCACCGACAGCCAGGTAATCAGGAAATTGGTGAACAGACTGGCGAAATTGACCAGCCCCAACCCCTGCAAGATGCCAACCGTGATCCCACCGGTGGACAGCCCCACGGCCAGCTTCCAGATTCGCGGCCACTGCTCTCGCATGCTCTCGGCTCCTGGCGCCCGCACCGGCGCCGTTTGTCATTGCTGAATAAGCTCCACATTCGCCCGCGGCACCGTCACCCGACGGCCGTCGTCAATTTCGACCTCCAGCACCCGTACTCGAGCCTCGGTCGCCAGTTCCGCCGGTTCGGACGGCAAGGCAGCGCAGCGCCCAATACGCCCAAAATAAGGCTCGCGTATGATGCGCACCGGCACTCCCACGCGCAGGTCGCCGATGGGCAGCTCACGAGCCGGCTCGCCCTCAACAGCCGACGCGGTCTCGTCCAGCGGCACCAGCAACTCGGGGCGGATCACACCGGCCCGAATCTGCGTCGCGCCGTTCATGCTGGCCAGTCGGCCGGCATGCCGGGCTAGCAGGTCGAAAGTCCTCCGGGCCATGACGGTCGGTCCAAAGCCCTCGGTCAGCACCAACGTCAGCCCCACTTTCTCTTCGCCCGTGATCGCCACGCCCAGGTCGTAACCCAACAGCCCGCGCAGGTCGGCGTCATGCAGACCACCGACCACGACCCCGCGCACCCCCAGCGCGATGGCCGCTCGCAACGCACCCGCCGTCACGAGGCTGCCGCCAACGAGTATCTTACCACGATGGGCAGGCGTCAGGCGGTCAGCGTCCAGCACCTGGTCGGGCCGCTCCACCACCGTTTCCAACACGCCGTTGACCTCCCCCCCGATACCAAACACGCCCTGCACGAACGTCCCGCGCACCTCGACGGTAGCCGAAAGCCCTTCCTGCACCGCTACGATCCGTCCGCGCGCGTAGGCAGCCTTGCGAACGACGGTCGGCTGGCCGCGCACGATCACTTGTCCAGTGACCCGCGAAACCGACTCGACCGTGCCGTCGATCGGACTACACACCTCCGATCGGAACCAGCCCCACAATCCGCGCGTCCGCGCCAGCGGCTCGCCAGCGGCTACTGGGTCACCGACGCGCTTCAACATAGCGGCGGGCACTTCCTCGGGCGTGATCCCGAGCTGATGGGCGACGTTCAGCGGACGCACCTCACCCGGCAGGCTGGCCTGCGCCACAATGTCGTCGGCCTGCACAACCTGCCCGACACCCACCAGCACCTGCCCGGGCAGGGGCAGACGGCGGACTTTGCGCACCACCACATCAGCAGCCACCGTCAGTCCGGGTGTGTACGCACATCCCATGTCGTGTGTCCTGCCGTGCCGGCCACCCGCGCGCGCATCGGGGAGCCATCAAAGACCGCAGCGGTACGTTACGGCCTGCGGCGGCGGTGTCAAGCCGGCCGCTGCCACTGGAACTCCTGCCCGCTGGCTGCGCCGGCTGTTTCTTGCGCCGCCGACACCACCCAGTCTAGAATTTCGCGCAACTGGCGTAACAGAGACCCACCGGCCAAGTGGGTATCGTTCCGAGAATCGTGGCGGCTGGCCCCACGCAAATGGCAGTCGTTTTCGGACGCGCAACCTCCGAGCGCTACCCCCCGACCAGGCGCCTGCGGCAGCGGAACTCCAGTCTCAAGGCGGCCACACCTCAGCCCCGATAGCAACGGTCGAGCGGGGCAGTCCGGCCGAGCAAGCGAGTGCCGGCTGCCAACCAATTCCTGATCTGATCCCGTCGGCATGGATGCTGCGGTGCCGCGGTCCGCCCAGCGGACCGTGCGGCAATCTGATGGGTCGGCCCGCATCGGCCGGTTTCAGGCGAGGCGCGTGGAGGCGGCGCGGCGGGCACAGCGGCGGAGGCGACATCCATGCCCGAACCCTTCCTGGTGCGGTACATGCAACCCTTGTTGGCCGGCAGACGGGCGGAGTGTTTTCAGCTCATCGCCGATGCGCTGCGCAAGGGCACATCGGCCGAAGAACTGCTCTGCGATGTCATCTGGCCAGCGTCCGCCCAGATCGAGCGTCTGTACCGGGACGACCGCATCAACACTGCCAGCGAGCACCTCGCCTGCCGTATCAATCGCGCCGTCATCAACCAGTTGCAGGTCCACTTGCCGACCGTCGCCCCTATCGGCAAGCGCGCTTTGGTGGCCTGCGCCGACGCGTCCCACGAAGAGCTCGGCGCCGAAATCGTCAGCGACCTGCTACAAGCCAGGGGATGGGAGGTGTTCTTCGTCGGCGGCGGTGTGCCGCACGATGAGATCCTCGGCTTGGTCGGCCAGTTGCGACCCGAGGTGCTGCTGATCTTCGGGGCCGACCCCGAAGCCGTCCCGAACACGCGGGCCATGATCGAGCGCATCCGCGAGATCGGGGTGTGCCCGACCATGAACGTGGTAGTCATTGGTGGAATCTTCAACCGCGCCGACGGCCTGTGGCGCGAAATCGGTGCCGACGCGTTCTGCGACGCCCCACGCACCGTCTGCCAGACCCTCGCCACTCTCAGTCCGCGTCAGCCGAACGCACCGCGCCTGGGTTTCGTCAAGAAACGCCGTCGGCAGCGCAAAGCCGCCGCCGGCGCGGCCGCACCTGCGTAAAGCGCATCACGGCATGCTTCGGTCCGCCGCCAGGGCGATCCCCAGCGCGCTGGCCAGGGCATAATCGCCACTGTGCGTGATCGAGATCAGCACCTGGTCGATACCCAGCGCTGCGGCCAGTTCTGCCGTCCTCCCACTCAGGCTGACCAGCGGCTTGCCTAGCGGGTCGGGCAGAGTCTCTATCTCCGTCCATTCGATCCCGCCACGCCAACCCGTGCCCAGCATCTTCATGACCGCCTCTTTGGCGGCCAAGCGCCCGGCCAGACGCACCGGCGGCGTCTTGCAATTGAGACAATAGCGGGCTTCGGCGGCAGTCAGCACACGGGCCAGCAGGCGCTCGCCGTGATCGCGCCACATCCGCTCGACGCGTGGAACGTGCACCAGATCAACACCGTGGGCGACGATCGCCATGATAGGCAGTCTAATATGTAATATGATCGGTTACCAAGGACGAGGGGCTGCCACCCGCATAGCTGCGAAGCGTTGCCATACCAACGGTTGCTGGGGTAGTATCAAGTGTTCGCGTCGCCGTACTTCGCCGAACAGCCATGCCGGCGGTCGTGCGAGCCGGTGCGGTTCCAGTGTGGACCACGAGGAGGACTTTGAGCGATGCGCGCCATGCTCATCATTGTGCCGATGGTGCTAGGCGGGGCGCTTTGTGGCGCTGCCACTCAAGACAATCCCCAACCCAAGATGGTGCTATCGCAGGAGTCCTGGGACTTCGGGGAAGTCTGGCACCCCGAAAGCCCGAAGCTCACGCTGGTTCTGCGCAATGAGGGCAACGCCGACCTGAAGATCAACAGCGTCGAGTCCACCTGCGGCTGCACAATCGTGCGGGCCCAGCGCGAGTCGATACCGCCCGGCGACGCTACCAACCTCCATATCCGCTTCGACACGAAAGGCAAACAGCGCGAAGTCGAATCCACCATCATCATCAACACGAACGATCCGCAGCGACCGACGTACTATTTCCGCATCAAAGGATTCGTCAAACGCGTAGTCAACATCACGCCCGAGGGCGGCTTGGCACTGCGCACCCTGGACGGCAGGCCCGGGCAAGTCATGACGGCACGCCTCGAAAACCAGACCGGGCAACCGCTGCGTCTGAGGCTCACCGGCAAGACGATTCCCGACCTCGAGGTCGAGGTCAAGGAAGTGAACTCGGGCCAGTCATATGATCTGGTGGCGTGGATGACCAAGGAGCTGCCGCCGGGCATCGTCCGCGGCTCGCTGCAATTCTCGACCGGCCTGGAGCGCGAGGAGACCTACTCCGTGCCGGTGCGCATTCAGGTGTTGTCGCTGATCGAGCCGGCCCCGCCAGTACTGTGGGTGGACCCGCGGGCCTCGGCTTCAAACCAGCGCTCGCAGCGCTGGGTCAACGTCGTCTATTACGGGACCGAGGAGTTCGCGGTGCGAAATGTCTCCTGCCCGCACCCCGAAGTTGAGGTGGCGGTCACGCCCCCGGAGCCGGCCAGTGCCGGGATGAAGCTGCTGAAACCGCCCCCCACCGCCACCATGCAGCTCAAGGTCGTCCTGCCACCCGTCAGTGCCCTGCCGGCTGGCGGCACCAGCATCGTCATCGAGACCAACGACCCCAAGTGCCCGAAGTTCGAGATACCGATAACTACTGATCGACAACTGCTTGAAGACAAGCTGAAAGGGCCGCCCGAGGGCCCGATGGTGAAGATTGACGACAGCCCACCGCCGGTGCGACGCGCGGCCCCGGCCGGCGGGTGAATCCGGATGCGCGCTGCTGCGGCGTCTGCGGGGCAAGCCTTGCCAGCACGGCGCAAGCGTAGCCACGCGGCGCAGTCAGTAAACGGTATGTGTCGGTCGACCGCATGCTGAGAGGTACATCACGATGAACGCATCTGTGTACAAGGTGTTTTGCGTCCTCGCGCTGTGGATCGCTGCTCCCCTGGTCGCACAGGACCAGCCGCCGGCGCGTAAAGGCGAGCCACAGCTCAAGTTGAGCAGCGAGGAGTGGAATTTCGGCGAAGTCTGGCAGGGTCAGCCGCTGAAAGGCGAAATAACCATCACCAACGTGGGCGACGCGCCGCTGGAGATCCTGGACATCACGACCTCCTGCGGGTGCACGCTGGCAACGCGCCCGAAGAGTCCACTGGCGCCCGGCGAGTCGAGCGTCATGACCATCGGTTATGCTTCCGAGAACCGCCCGGGCCGCGCTCAGCATTCCGTGACGATCAAGACCAACGACCTGACCCGGCCGACAGTCAGCATCCGCGTCAGCGGGGAGGTCAAGCCGACCTACACCGTGGAGCCACGCGACGGCCTGGTGTTCGGCCAGCTTTTTCAGAAGTCAGGGGAGAGTCGTCGTGTCGTCATCACCAACAAATACACCGATCCTCTGCTGCTGAGCCTGAAACCGGACCAGGATTTCGGGCCGTTCGTGGTCGAGCTTAAGCCCATCGAGGTCGGTCAGAAGTACGAACTGATCGCCACCACCAAGCCGCCGTTGCCGGTCGGTCGGCACCAGGCCCAAGTCCAACTGCTGACCAACCTGGATTTCCTGCCGCACATCGACGCAACTTTGTACGGCTTCGTGCAGCCACCAGTGACCGTCCGTCCGGAGAAGCTGTTCTGGCCACGCAGCTATCCGACGGAAATGAAGCGCGTTCTGCGGGTCGCTCACGCCCCAGATCATCCGATCGAGGTCACCGCGGCGCGGGCCAACTATGCCGAGATCAAGGTCGAAGTGGAGAAGCCGGCCAGCGGGACTACCCCGCAGCGTGAGGGCACACAGATTACCGTGACCATGCCGCCGGGGGATCGTTTGCCGGCCGACGCACAACCGGTAATCGAGATCCTGACGAATTCGCCCGATCCGGCGTATCAGAAGCTGGTCGTTCCGATACAGGTAATTGGGGCGGACAGGACCGCGCCCCCTCAGCCCGGGGGTGCCACACCTAATCAAGTGGTTTCACCGCAGTCGGCCCCGGCGGCGAAGCATTGATCGGCGACTTGACGGAATTGCGGCAGGCTCGCAGCTAAACGCCCCGCTGCGCTGATGTTATCGCACTGAGGCGGCAGGCGGGAATGATTTCGGTATTTTCCCTTGCCATCACCGTCGCCGTTGGGTATACTTTCCTCGGCTCCCCAAAGTGCCGTTTCCGACGACGATTCGGCTCCCTCTGTCGGGTGAACGGCTCCTGATTCTGAGTTTGGGCCGCGTTTGCTGCGGTCTGGTCGCTTCGAGCTGCTTCGCGCAGCAGCGCTGCGCCGATTGGTGTTGCGCCCCGTCTGCGAACCGAGGTGGAAGGCGAGCGAGGATGAAAGAAGCCATGCCCACTGGAGAGCCGAACGCACCCGTGTCCGCTCTGCGGAAGATCAAACCGCAAGCCAAGTTGCCGACGCCGGCCGTGCTGCAAAGCCTGCCACCGGCCGACGTCAAGATCCTCAAGCGGCTGTTGAGCGAGTCGGCTGAGTACGTTCCCAGCCCTCTGCACGACGATCCGGCTGTCGAAGACCTGCTGCGTCAGCCCTTGCCCGACTGGTGGCGCTGCGACCCCAGTGGTGACGACGGCGCCGCCTGCACACTGCCCGGTGTTGCCGGCGGCACCCGGCTTGATCGCGAACAGTATTTGTTCTTGCGCCTCAACTACTATCGGCGAGCGATCTTCAACCTGCTTCAGCAACATGCTGGTCGGCGGATTAGCGCCGACACCGCAATGGAGTTGCTGCGCTGGGAGCGTCAGGCTGCCGCTGCCCGGGCCGAAATTGTGCGTGAGAACATGCCGCTGGTGCTGGCCATGGCCAAGCGTACGCGCATCACGGGCGTGGACGTTACCGACCTCATCAGCGAGGGGAACCTGGCCCTGCTGCGGGCGGTCAACAAGTTCGACTGCGCGCGCGGCTACAAATTCAGCACCTATGCTTGTCGGGCGATCCTGAAGAGTTTCTCGCGTGTGGCCACTCGCATGGCCCGCTATCGCGGACATTTCCCGACGGAGTTCGATCCGGCGTTGGAAAAGAGCAACCACATCGAACACGTGCGCAACGCACAGGAAGGGGATTGCGTGCACGACCTCAAGACTATCTTGGCGAAGAACCTGGCCCAACTCAGCGAAGTGGAGCGCGCCGTCATCGCAGCACGTTTCGCCCTGGACCACACCGAGTCCGACCCGGTCCGCAAGGCCAAGACCCTCGAACAGGTGGGCGAGATGATCGGCGTGACCAAGGAACGTGTCCGGCAGATCCAGAACAAGGCCCTTTCCAAGCTGCGCCTGGCGCTGGAGCAGGTAGCCTTGGCGCACTGAACGCCTGCCACCGGCCCGCGGCGCCAAACCGCGCTGTTTCACCACGACTGAGCCACGGGCAGTCGACCTTTTCGGACCCTCGGCCGGCAGACAGTGCTCGCAAGCGCATATTTGCATTAGATTTGACCATCCCCAAATCCCAGCGTAAGATAGCGTGCGATGAGGCTTTGATGTCACATCGCAAGCGAGGGTTCCCGCTGCGCCCCGACGGGTGTGAATTGCGCTGCGGGGGGTGGAGCTTGGACGGCGGACGGACTGCGGGCGACCGTGCCATGGAGTGTTAGCGCGGTGACATTGGACGTAGCTGTAGACCGGATTCTCCAGCGGGTCGCACCCGGCCTGTCCATCGAGCGCACGGTGCTCGATTCGCTCGTAAACACCCAGCCACAACCCGACACATTGGCCCCACTGCTGGCCGCCGGCAATCCGGCCAGCGTGCGGGCGGCCGTCCTATACCTCGGCTTGTACGGCTCGATGGCGGTCTGTCCACTGTTGGCGCTGTGCCTGCACCACCGCGATGAGGGTGTGGTCCGCCTGGCCGAGCACTGCCTGTGGTCGCTCTGGATGCGTGCCGGCAGCGCCAGTGGTAACCGTGCGCTAGCTGACGCCATCGCCCTCATGGAAAGCGGTAGCGTCGGCGACGCGCTGCGCTGCCTGGAAGCCCTGACGGCGCGCGAACCTGTCTTTGCCGAGGCTCACTTTCAGCGTGGACTGGCCTTGGCCTCGCTGGACCAGCACGCCGAGGCGGCCACAGCTTATCGGGCCGCCTTGCGACTGAACCCCTACCACTTCGCCGCCGCCGCCGCGCTGGGGCACGCCTGTGTCGAGTTGGGCGACCTGCCCGCCGCCGCTCAGAATTACCGTCGAGCTTTAAAGATCCATCCGCGCATGTCAGATGTGGCCTTGGCCCTGCGACAGGTCCAAGCCTTGATCGACCCCCCGTCCGGCAGCGCCTAGCCTCGCTGCCTTGGATCATGCGGTACGGCCACGCCGACTACTTGGCGTCCAACCAGTTCTCACCGCAGGACACGTCTGCTTTCAGCGGCACACGCAAGTCCAGCGCTGTGCTCATCACCCGCCGCACCACTTCGCTCAACTCCCCAGCCCGGTCTCGCGGCCCCTCGCACACCAGCTCATCATGCACCTGAAGCAGCATCCTCAGCGGCAGCTCGCGCTCAGCGATCTCGCGGTGCAGCCGGATCATGGCGATCTTGATCAGATCGGCCGCCGAGCCCTGCACGACCGTGTTGACTGCCAGTCGCTCGGCTTGGGCGCGCAAGCTGGCATTGCGTGACTCAATGTTCTCGATCGGACGGCGCCGGCCCAGAATAGTACGCACGTAGCCGTTTCGCCGCGCCTCGCCCACGCAATGGTCGATGAACTGGCGAATGCGCGGGTAGCGGCGGAAGTAGGCGTCTATGAAGGTCTGGGCTTCGCCGCGGCTCATGCCGGTCGCTTGCGCCAGACCATGGGCGGTCTGGCCGTAGATGATGCCGAAATTGACGGCCTTGGCGCGCCCGCGCATCTCCTTGGTCACAGCGCTTAGCGGAACACCGTTGAGCGCGGCCGCCACCACCGCGTGGATGTCGTGGTCCTCCTGAAAAGCTCGTATCAGGGCCTCGTCCTCGCAGAAGTGGGCCAGGACGCGCAGCTCGATCTGCGAGTAGTCGCCGACGATCAGCACTTCAGCAGGGCTACGCGGCACGAAGGCCCGTCGTATCTGCCGCCCCAGCTCCGTGCGGACGGGAATATTCTGAAGGTTCGGCTCGCTGCTCGACAGCCGACCGGTGACGGCGGCGGTCTGGTGGTAGCTGGTGTGGATGCGCCCGGTACGTCGGCTGCGCTGGGCCGGCAACGCGTCCACGTAGGTGCCGCGCAGCTTCTGAATCTCGCGATACTCCAGCAGTAGCGCAAATAGCGGGTGACCGGTTTCGCGTGCTAGAGTCTCCAGTGTTTCCGCGTCGGTGGAGCGCGTGGTCTTCGTGCGGCGGACGACTCGAAACCCCAGCTTGTCGAAGAGCACTTCGGCGAGTTGCTTCGGCGAATCGAGATTGAAGGTCTGTCCCGCCAAACGAAACACCTCATCCTCGATGGCCCGCGCGCGAGCACTCATCGCAACCCCGAGCTGACGCAGCAGCTCCACATCCAAGCTGATGCCGTGGTACTCCATGTCGGCCAACACGCTCACCAGCGGCATTTCCACTTCGTAGAACAAACGTGACAGCCCCAACGGTTCAAGCTGTGGCTCGAGCAGTTCTTTCAGGCGCCAGGTATAGTCGGCATCCTCGGCAGCGTACTCGGCCACCTGCTCGACCGGCACCTGGTCCATGCGTAGTTGCTGCTGACCGCGCCCAATCAGATCCGTGATCGGTATCATGCGGTGGCCGAGAAGCTGCTGCGCCAGATGGTCCAAGCCGTACGATCCGCGCGTCGGATCCACTACGAAGGCTGCCACCATGGTATCGAACAGCGGTCCGGCCACGGGCAGCCCGGCACTGCGCAATACGTTCAGATCGTACTTGATGTGCTGTCCAACCTTGCGTACGCGCGTATCGGCCAGCAGCGGCCCCAGATGTCGGCGGACCAACTCCAGCGGCAGCACGCGCCCGAACACGCTACGGACCGGCAGGTAACAGGCCCGCCCCGCCTCCCACGCCAGCGACAACCCCACCAAGTCGCAGTCGATCGAACTCAACCCGGTCGTTTCGGTGTCTAGCGCAAATTCGCGGCGCTCCGCCAACTCCCGCGCCAGTTGTTCCAGAGCTTCGGGAGTGTCAACTAGCCGATAGTCGTGGTCGGCCGCAGGCGCCATCATCCCGGTCGACTGCCGCTCGTCCGGGGCGCCGGAAACTCGCGTCCGGACGTCGTCGCCCCTGGTGCTGCTCGCCGAAGACACGGTGAACAACGACGTCGGCAACTGCTCCGCCAGCCGGCGGAACCCCAATTGCTCGAAAATCGGCCGGACGCGCGACCAGTCGAACCGCTCGCACTCCGCCGCCGACAAGTCGAACTCCAGCGGCACGTCGTCGTGCAATGTGACAAGGCGCCGGACCATCTCCATTTGCGGTGCGAAACCCAGTAGACTCTCCCGCTGTCTAGGGGTCAGCTCGTCAGCATGGGCCACGATGTTGGCCACGCTGCCGTACTGCTCCAGCAACCGGGCAGCCGTCTTCGGTCCGATCCCCGGCGCCCCCGGCACGTTGTCCACGCTATCGCCGGTGAGAATCTGGGCGTCCACCGCCTGGTCCGGTCGCCAACCCTTGGTCTCAAGAAGACGCCGCGGCGTCATCTCCTCGTTCTTGAGCGGATCGTACATGGTCACGTGCGGGCCGAGGAGCTGATCCAGGTCCTTGTCGCGACTCACCAGCACGACGTGCAGTTCCGGCCCCGCCAGCCGTCGCACCAGCGTCGCGATCAAGTCGTCCGCTTCATACCCCTCCTGTTGCAGCACCGGCACGCCGACCATTCGGAGTATGCCGACGATGCGCGCTTCCTGAGGGGCCAGATCCTCGGGCGGCGGTTGGCGCTGCGCCTTGTACGCAGGGTAGATACGACGACGCAACAGCTTGCTCTCGTCGGCATCCAGGACCATTACCAGGTAGTCCGGCCGTCGGTCACGCAACAAGTTCAACAGCATCTGGCAGAAGACGAACGTCGCTCGCGTCGGCTCGCCATCAGGAGCTGTCAGAGGCCGGAAAGGGGCATAGTAGGCCCGGTAAATCTGCGAGTGGCCGTCGAGGATGTAGAGCGTCCGCGGCATGGCGGCATGGTACGTCGGGGCCGGCATCGTCGCCATGCCGCGAGGGCCCCTCCGGGTCAGGTGGTTGACTTTCTCGGGCCCGCCTTGGTAAAAGGCACGTTCCGCGTTCGCTGCGGCCCAGCCGCAGCTAAGTTGAAGCTACTGCTGCGAGGAATCCAGAGACTGATGCCCCCCGCGAGCATCCGCTTTCTGACGGTCGCCGGCTGTGTGTGCCTGTGGTCGCTGTCCGCCGGCTGTACGCTGGGGCACGAGTTGGCCCGCCTGCACCTGGCCGACGGCGAGGCGGCCTTGGCATCCAACCGACTGGACGCCGCTTTGGCGGAGTTCCGCGAGGCCGTGCAACTCGACCCGCATTTCGCCGATGCCCACTACAAGCTGGGCCTGGCCTACAAGCAGCAGGGCAATCTGGAATTGGCCGCCGAATCGTTGCAGGAAGCCGTCCGCTTGGAGCCGACCAAGGTCGCCCCCATCGTCGAGCTGGCCGACGTATATCGTCTGCTGGACCGCATGACGCAGGCCATCCGGGCATACGTCATGGCCTGCGAGCTGGATCCGCGTAATTTCGACTTGCGCTTTCGGCTGGCCACCTGCTACCACCAGACCGGCGAACTCGAGCGAGCCGTCGAATGCTACCGCGAAGCCATCAAGCTCCAGCCCCGGAACGCCTACGCACGCAGCAACTTGGGCGCGGCGCTGGCCGCCCAGGGCAAGCACTACGAGGCGATCAAGGCCTACAAAGAATCGTTGGAGTGCAATGAGGCCCAGCCGATCGTGCTGGTCAACCTGGCCACCGTCTACCTCAATCAGGAACGCTGGGAGACGGCTCATCGCACGCTCAAGGTGGCGTTGCAGATGGATCCCAAGCTGGCCGCCGCGCACGAGCGCCTCGGATATACGCTGTGGCGCGAGGGCGCCTACGACGCCGCAGCCGAGAGCTACCGCACGGCGATCGAACTGGATCCCCAGAACGCCCCGGCCCACGCCGGCCTGGGCGTGGTATTGATGACCCAATATCTGGAGAATCCCGAGCAGGTAAGCCTGCGCGATGAAGCCATCGAATGCTGGCACCGCAGTCTGGAAATCAAGCCCGATCAGCCTAAGCTCCAGGCGCTGGTCGAGAAATACCGGCCGAAGTCCGAGCGCCCGCCGATCGACCTGGAGGGGTAGCCGCGCCTGCCTACCGCCCGCCGTCAGGTGCGCGTCAGCCTGGTTCGTCCCGGATTGATCGTTTGAGGTTGTCCGAAGACCAGCGCCGCCAGCGGCCGATCGCCGCGGTGGTCGATCGTCACGCAGTTCGGCTCGATAGTGATCCGCAGCGGTTGCCCTTCCCAGACGAAGGGGAACCGCAAGGCCGACCAGCTTGTCGGCAGGTGCGGATCGATATTCAGCACTTCGCTCTGCATTCGCGTGCGCAAGCCGCCGAAGCCGAATGCCACCGCCTGCCAGCACGCCCCCGCGCAGGCAGCGTGGATGCCCTCCGCCGCGCTACCCGGCTGCAAATCCAACGTGACAGCCTCGCGCCAATAGCGCCAGGCTGCATCGGCCTTACCTAGCCAAGCGGCGACGAGGGCGTGGATGGGCCGGCTGAGGCTGGAATCGTGGGAAGTGAGCGGTTCATAGGTCTCGTACGCGATGCGCATTTGTTCGGCGTCAAACTCCTGCGGGAAGAGCGCCATCAGTTGCAGCACGTCGGCCTGCTTCAGCACGCGACTGCGATAGAGGCGCTCCTGGCTGACGACTGCTCCCAACGGTTTGGAACGATCCGGCCACCAACGCTCGAAGTCCAGCGGCTCGTAGTCGAAGAAGTCGTCGCTCTGCAACACCAGCTTGCGCCCCGCGTCATAGGGCATCCGCAGCCCGCGCGCCACCTGAAGCCAGCGTTGCAGTTCCGCATCGTTCAGCCCCAGTCTGGCGCGCAGGGCGTCAGCCGCCGCCGGATCCAACCGCTCCAGTTTGCCCCAGCAGAACGCCGCCGTCGTCAGGGCGAAGGCCACCAGCCGGTTGGTATACGCGTTGTTGCGCGAGAATGGCGTGTACTCGTCCGGCCCCATGACCATCAGCAGCTCGAACTGCTGTCGGCGTGGGTCGTAACTGACACGCTCACACCAGTAGCGTGCGGTTTCGACCAGCACCTCCGCCACTTCGCACAGCAACTGCCTGTCTTCGGGCACGACCATATGGGCATGGAACAGCCCGTAGGCCACATCGGCCGTCACATGCACCTCGTGGTCCGCATATTGCCAGTTCGGGCAGTTCTCGTCGCCGTCGGGCGAGCTCTCCCAAGCGTAGCGTGCCCCGGGATATCCATAACGCCGGGCGTTGCGCCGGGCGCCGTCCAGCGAGCGCACGCGAAAACGCGCCAAGGTGCGGCCTACTTCGGGGCGGGTGTACAGAAACAGTGGCAGCAGGAACATTTCCGTATCCCAGAAGTACCGGCCGCAATAGGCTTCGCCGGCGGCCGCCTTGGCGTCGATAGCGCAGCGCGAGTCGTCCTCGACGACGGCCCGCAGCAGATGATACAGACACACCCGCAGCGCCAGTTGGCTCTGCGCGTCGCCCTCGATCTCTACGTCGGTTTGCTCCCAGCGCTGCCGCCAAACGGCGTCGGATTCGGCAGCCAGACGCTCGAAGCCTGCCGCAGCCGCGTCCCAGACCAGTTTACGCGCCACGTCCACTGGCGCGGCGGTCACGTGGTACGACGACGTGATGGCCGCAAACTTGTCAATGGTCAGAGACTGGCCGGCTTCCAGGATCGTGGTGCCGCAGCAGGACACCCAGCGCGGCAGGACATCTACCGACCACGGCAGACCGTGATCACAGGTCAGCAACGCAGCGCTGCCGACGTCGATGCCCGAGTTGGTGCGCACGGCCAGGGTGATCGGCTCGTGCTCGCCCGTGATGTCGATGGCGGTGAAATGGTCGAAGCCGTTGGTGCGCACGTCGGCGTCCAACGGACCCAGCAAACGCAGTTCCGCCGGTGGCCCACCCAGATGTTGCAGCGTGCAGCGCAGGGCCATGACGTGCCGGCGGGCCGCGCTGATGAAGCGCTCGAAACGCACGCCCAGGCGCGCTCCGGAGCGCGTCTGCCAAGCGAAAGTGCGAATCAAGTGACCGGTGCGCAGGTCCAGACGGCGCTCATACGCATCGATGCAGCTATGCTCCATGTCCAGGCGCTCGCCGCCGGCAAAGATGATCAGTCCGTGCAGCGTGGGCAGATTGATGAGTTGGTCGCGACAGGTTGGATGCGGTCCGAAAACCCCCACCAGATAAGTACCAACGCGACTCTTGAAGCACGGGAACTGCTCGACGGTCACATTGCCCATCAGCCGCAGGTACTCGACATCCTGCGGATCGTTGGACAGGCCTTCCTCCAGCGAAGCGCGCTGTTGCAGCGGCCCGCTACCGATGGCCAGCAGCCCCTCGTAGTGCCGATTCAAGGCCACATCGAACCGCGACTCGCCTATCGACCAACCAGCTTCCATCACGTTCACACCTGCTCTCAGCGACAGATCATCAGCAAGAGGAAAGCCGCCGCCAGCGCCAGTAAGCTGAGCAGCACTCCGGCGACGGCTTGGCGACGCCGCTGGCGCCTCCGCCAAGCGCTCCAAGCTTCAGCCAAGGCGGGCACTGCCGCCGGTGTCATCATGGTGCCGTCCTCGACGAACTCCACCGTGACGGCGCTGTGCACCCAGCAGGCGGCCGGGCCGCGTCCGTCCCACAAGGCTTCCAGCCAAGTGGCCGCATTCGGCCAAATCGTTCGCCATGTACCTCCGCCGCGCAGCGCGCGCACCAAGTCATCGACATCGCCGGGTGCAAACCAGCGCGCCGCGTCAATCTCGTGTCGTGCCAGGTAGGCGCGGACCGCGTCGGCGACTGGCCCGGCCGGGTCGCAGACCACCGCCACGTGCACATCGTCCCCGCGCCGACTCATGACCTGCCGCCAAAGGCCCAGTACATGTTGATGGTCAGCGCCACCAGAGCCGCCATGCCGACCGCGCCGGCGTACGGGAAAATGCTGGCGCCGACCAGCCAGGCCGGCCCGGTATAGCGGATGAACGGACGCATCATCATCAGCACCAACACGCCGCCGGCATGAATGCCGATCGGCAGCCACAATGCCCCGCTCCACCAGAACGTCAGGCACAATAGAATGCCTAGCGCCACGTGCCCGGGGAAGGTCCAATACCGTTTGACCGGTCGCAGATAGTGGGCCGCGGCAAAGATCAGTACGCCCACACTGATAGCCGCCGGCGGCGACAACCACTCCAGCAAACCAGCCAGCAACACGCCGCGGAACAGCAGCTCCTCCATCAGCGCGACGAGCACAGCATTGAGCGGCACACTCAGCAGGCGGCGCAGCAACCGCCGCGGCGCCAACCGCCGCTCGAAGCGTACATTGTCGCTGACCAGCCACGCCAGATACAGCAGCGCCAGGTAAAGGACTGCGGCGGCCGCTCCAAAGAGCGCTTCGGCGGCGCGACCGGTGTCGGGAAAGAACTGGCCGTAGTACGTCGTTGGAGCTTGCCCGCGACAAAGCGGATAGCCCACCAGCGTGCCGGCCAGGATGACATTGGTCAGGACGCGGTTGATCTGTCTGGCGGCACTCGGCAGCCGACCGGCATCGGGGCGCCACGCCCAGCCACGCCCCCAAGCATGCATCAGCAGGTTCTGCCCGAGCCAAAGCGCCAGCGGGATCATCAAGACCAGACTCAGGGCCGCCATCGACTCAGATTCCTCCGTCACCGCCGGCAGCCGCCACGCCCCGGTCCCTGTCAATCCACTGGCGCCCATAGCGCGGGTCGCCGCTCAGTAATTGCGTCCAGCGCTTGTCTCCCCACAAGTACCAGAGCGGCGTCTGCTCAACCAGGAACTGCTGGAAGCCGTCGGCGAACCACTGCATGTACTGCTGCACGGTCGCCCGCCGGTGCTCGCGCCCACGGCCGTTGGCTATGGGCTGGGCTGGCCCACGCACGATCAGCCGCTGACCCGCTGCGCAGCGCTCGGCCGTCAGCATGAACAGCGGTGCACCGGTCCACACGGCCAAAAGGGCCGCTCCCTGCGGAAGAAACACCACCCGATCGAATAGCCGCACCGGCAGGCCGCTCTCGGCTTTTCTCGGCAGGTCCGGCGTGACAAACAAGACGCTGCCGGCATGGACGGCCGCCGCCATGCGGCTGAGTCGGGCCAACGGTCGGCGTTGGTCACCGGGGGCACAGATCCATTGCACGCCGCTGGCCTCATACCAACGTTCTTTGGCCGCCTGGCGCCGCGCGCTTTTCGAGTGACGCAGGTACACCGTGACCGGGACGACCTGGTTGAGCCGCGTCAGATTCAACAAGTAGTTGACGACATGTGGTCCCACCAGCACGACGCCGCGACCGCGCTCGACGGCACGCTGCAACCGCGCCACGCTTTCATCAAGCTCCACCTGCCGCCCGGCAACGCCAGCCAGTCGGCAGCGCGCCTCGGCGACCTGCCGACCGGCGCAGCTCAGGGCCTGCAAGGCCCCGGCCAGATGCCCCGCCACCTGGCGAAAGTACTCGCGATGGGCCTGCGGCGTGTACACCCCCAAAGCACGCATATTTCGCGCCACGTTGGACGCCAGACGGGGACACCACGGCCCGATGGCGGCGGTCAGACGAGCCACCCAGGTCGGCAGCAGCGTCGGTGCGTGCGGCGCCCCGCGCAAGGCCGCCGCCGTCAAACCGTCCAGCACCGCATGTCGTAGAGCACGCCACATACGCTAGGTCCCGTCACGGTTTACTGGGTCGCCGCGACTCTGGCATGATGCCCACGCCGCCGCTTTTCTGCCAGGGCTGGCGTCGGCGGCCCCGGAGCCGCTATAATCCGCCTACCGGGCCGCGCGGGCCGGCGACTGGGCATATGGCCGGTCGACCTCCGGTGCCGCTAAAGCCTCAAGGAGCAGAACACATGGAGAGACGTTCAGTGTACGCGGCGCTGGCCGGAGTGCTATTGGTGTGCGCCGCCGCAACAGCAGAGGACCTGGAGTCGGTGCAGAAGAGAATCATTAGCGCTTTCAACAAGCACAAGTCGATGACCGCCAAGGTCCAGGTCGCCACGCAGCATGACGCCGGCGAGGTAAAGGTCGAAGCCAAGGGCGAAGGCACGGTGGAATGGTCGCGCAGTGGCGACAAGTTTTGCGTCCGACAAGAACTGGCGTTGACGATGTTGCAGAAATTCGGCGAACAGGAGAACAGGGTCGAGACCAAGTCATTGACCATTGTGGACGGCGAGGCTGCCTACAATCTCAGCGAAATCATGGGCCAGCAGATGGCCGTCAAGACCAACGTCGACCCGCGTCAGACCGGCGATCCCAAGGCGATGTTCGCCCAATTGGCCAAGGACAACGAACTGAAGCTCCTGCCGGACGAAGAGGTCAACGGCCGCAAGACCTTTGTCATTTCGGCCACGCCCAAAGAGAAGAGCCCCGGTGCGCCGGCCCGTCAGGTCTACTGCTTCGATCAGGATTGCGGACTGGTTATCAAAACCGTCGCTTTCAACGACAAAGACCAGCCGATGATGAGCATGACCTATAGCGATATCAAGCTGGATGTCTCCATCGACCCCGAGCGCTTCAAGTTCAAGGCGCCCGCGGGTGTCGACGTCATTGATCAAACTAAAACCCAGCCATAGCATTGGCCGGCACGCGACACCGACTCTCGTCCAGGCGTCATGGCTGCGGGAGTCGGTGTCGCGTGGCCATCCTCAGACCCCCTTCGTTCACTTGCCACTCGAAGACGCCTCCAGCCGGCTCATCGAGTGGCGGCGGCGTTTTGATTTCCGGACATTCCCGACCAGTCAGCCCGCATGGACTGGAATGCCTCGGCTAGGGCTCGAACCTAGGACCCGCTGGTTAAGAGCCAGCTGCTCTACCAAACTGAGCTACCGAGGCCGCTGCTCGTATTCTTATCATTCGGCGCCGATTTGGCAACCACCCGCCCTGCCCCGTCTGATGGCCCCGCTCACCTTCCGACTCAAACGCAACTAACGATGACGTCACCGCCGCTCCCGCCACCGGCCGGGGAAGCTCCACGGCGCCAAACCCGTGGCAGCAACTGATCGGCTGTGCCGCTTCACGCGGCGCAGAGGATCGGCCTAGGCACTGCGCGACGCCGCTTCCGCCGCATCCAGTTGGCGGTAGGCTTCGAGCGCCGCGGTGGTCTCGGGAAGCTGTGGCAGATTGTTCTTTTGCCGCACCCACTGGTCGATGGCTGCTGCCGACTTCTTCCCGTCGCCCATCGCCAAGATGACTGTGGCCGCGCCGCGAATGATGTCGCCCCCAGCCCAGACACCTGGCTTGCTGGTCTTGCCGAAGGCATCGACGGTCTCAATGTAGCCCCACTTGTTGAGCTTCAGGTCCGGTGTGGCATTGGTTAGGAGCGGGTTGGCGCGCGTGCCGATAGCCGGGATGGCCACGTCGCAAGGTATGACGAACTCCGACCCCTTGACCGGCACGGGTCGGCGGCGCCCGGACTCATCCGGCTCGCCCAGTTCCATGCGCTGGCACTCGACGCCGGTCACCCACCCGTCTCGGTCGCCGATGTAGCGAACAGGATTCGTGAGCAGTTGGAAGACAATGCCCTCTTCCTCGGCGTGCTTGATCTCTTCCTCGCGGGCCGGCATCTCAGCCCGACCACGCCGGTAGACCAGCGTGGCCTTCTCTGCTCCCAGTCGCTTGGCCGTGCGCACGGCGTCCATCGCGACATTCCCGCCGCCGATGACCACCACCTGTCGGCCGCGGACGATCGGCGTGTCGTACCTCGGGAACTCGTAGGCTCCCATCAGATTCGAGCGCGTGAGATATTCGTTGGCGGAGTAGATGCCCTTGAGGTTCTCGCCGGGGATGTTCATGAAGATCGGCAACCCGGCCCCATTGGCGACAAATACCGCCTGGAAGCCCTCTTCATTGAGCAGCTCGTCGATGGTGAACGTTCGCCCCACGACTACATTGCAGACGATCTTAACGCCCATCTGGCGCAAGCGCTCGACCTCGGCGTCGATGATCGGGTTGGGCAAACGAAACTCGGGAATGCCGTAGGTCAAGACGCCACCCGGGCGATGCAAAGCCTCGAACACGGTGACGTCGTGCCCCTTGCGCGCCAGCTCGCCGGCACAGGTCAGACCCGCCGGTCCCGACCCGACGACCGCCACCTTGATACCGGTAGGTTCAGCCAACAGAGTCTTCATGTCCAGGTTCTGACGCGCCCAGTCGGCCACGAAGCGCTCCAGGTGACCAACAGCCACCGGTGCACCGTTCTTCCCCTTTGCCCGAATGCACACCTTCTCGCACTGCTCTTCCTGCGGGCAAACCCGACCGGTGATCCCCGGCAAAGCGTTGGCCGACAGCAAGAGTTCGGCAGCCCCTTTCAGATCGCCCTCCGAGACACGGTTCAGGAAGCCGGGAATGTCGATGCCGACCGGACAGCCGTAAACACACTTGCTGTCCTTGCATTGCAGACAGCGGTCGGCTTCAAGCTTAGCCAAGGCCTCGGTGAATCCGAGATTCACTTCCTTAAAGTCGCGATTGCGCTCCTCCGGAGGACGCTCCGGCATGTGCTGTCGAGGAATTGCCATCCGTTCTTTGGGGGAAAGTGCCATCTGTACTTACCTCGCATCACTCGGCCTGATCGGCCGCAGGAATACAGTAACCGGATACGCCGAAGCGCGGTGCCGGCCCGTTTGCGAACGCCGGGTCCGGCTCACGTCCCTGCGCCGCACACGGCCTCACTGCTTCCACGCGTGATCACGTCCCCACTTTGCCAAGCTTGCACTCGTGTTCCCAGCGCTCCAGAGCCTGGCGTTCCTGGTCGCGGTAGGCCGTCAGGCGATCGGCCAGTTCGGCGTAATCTACTTCGTGACCGTCGAACTCCGGCCCGTCCACGCAGGCGAAGCGCGTCTTCCCAGCGACGGTCACGCGACAACCGCCGCACATGCCTGTACCGTCCACCATGATCGGGTTGAGCGAGACGACCGTTGGGATGCGCTGCGGGCGTGTCAGCTCGGCGATGGCCCGCATCATGGGCACCGGTCCGGCACAATACACCGCCCCGATCGGTCGCGTCCTGTCCTTGAGCAGCTCGGCCAGTTTGTCCGCTACCGTACCCTTGAAACCGTAACTGCCATCGTCGGTGGTGGCATAGACAACGTCGGAGACCTTCCGGAGCTCGTCTTCCAGCACCACCAGCTCCCGCGTGCGGCCTCCCGTGATCGAGCTGACATAGCAACCGACCTGCTTGAGCGCCTTCGCCAAAGGGTAGATGACGGCTGTGCCCACGCCGCCGCCGACGAGAACCGCATGTCCCACCCGCTCAATGTGTGTAGGCCGTCCCAGCGGCCCCATGACATCGAGAATACTGTCGCCCGCCTGCTTCAAGAACAGCATTTTCGTCGTCTTGCCGACCGCCTTCACAATCAGTTCGATCGTGCCGGCCTGGGGATCGGCGTCGGCCATGGTCAGCGGTATGCGCTCGCCGTTCTCAGTGAGGCGAATGATGACGAACTGGCCCGGCTGACGGTGCTTGGCCACCAGCGGAGCATGAATCTTGAACCATTTGACGTCGGAAGCCAGTTGCCGAGTGTCGAGGATACGAAACATGCTGGTACCTTCTCCGCATCTAGCATGCAAGTCAACGGAAATCGCTATTATGTCACGAAGGTCGGCTTTGATCAAACATGCGGGTGAAGCCCATGACCATGAAAAACAGCCGTCGGGACTACCAGGCGGTCGCAGCACGGCTGCGACCTTCCACCGACAGACAACAGCAGATGCAGGCGGTCGTCGCCGCCCTGTGGCAGGCTCTCCGTGATACCGGACTATCCTGGGTCGGTTTCTACTTGCATGACAACCCGAATGAACTCGTATTGGCCGCTTGTCAGCCCAAACCAGCCTGCTCGCCGATCGGCCTGCACGGGGTGTGCGGACGGGCCTTTCGTACGCGTCAGCCGGTGGTGGTCCCGGATGTCCTGGAACTCGGCCCCAACTACGTGGCCTGCGATCCACGCGACCGGTCAGAAGTCGTCGTGCCGTGCCTGGACTCCGACGGGACCTGCTGGGGCGTGTTGGACCTGGACAGTCACCAGGTAGCTGCGTTCAGCCAGGCCGACGTGGTCGGGCTGCAAATGGTGTTGCGCGCTGCCGGGCTGACACTCTGAGTGCGGCTGGCAGCACGACGGCGCTTCTGACGCCTTCACTCTTGCTCGGGGGGTTTTTCGGTCGCCAGCGCGCGCACAACGATGGTGCGCGCGAAAATGTCCCCTAGCCGCTGCCGATTGCGCGACAGAACCACCAAGAACGCCAGTACCCACAACGGCGGTAGCAACTCGATCAATCGCAAGAGGTTGCGAACCACAATCTGCACTGCGCTGGCCGGTGTACCCGTTTGCGACAGGACCCGCGTTCCGGCGACCATCTTTCCCACGGTTCTTCCAGCAGCCAGTTCCAGAGCCATCACGTAAACCGTGTGCACTCCACTGCTGAGGGTCCACCAGATCAACGTGCGAGCATCGGGGAACTTTCCGGCAGCGGCCTCCGCTCCCGCCGCCCAGCCGAACAACTCCTGCAAGCCGCGTTGCCAGTCCACGTTCATCACCGCCGCCGAAACCAGAATAAACGGCCCGAGGTCGATGACGGTCGCCAGCAGACGCTGAAAAGTCAGAGCTATGGCAAGTTGCGGCGGCAGTTCGGCAGGCGTCACCAGCGCACCGCGCCGGAACACAAACAACGCCAGCAGGACCGCGAACAGTAGCAGCAGCGTGCTGCCCTGCACCCAACGTAAGGGTTGACCATGCAAACGTCGGTCAGTGAAGACCTCGGTCAGGCTGACGGTCTTTTCTGTTGGCGCGCTGTCCAGGCGTGCAAACCGCAGAAACAAGCGCTCAGTCTGATCGGCAGCCAGCAGCACGAGATGCTGATTGAAACCACCGGCCGCGAGATAACGACACACCTCGACCTCTTTGGGCAGGTCTGATAGGTGAAAGGCGACCGGCCGCCATTGGGCAGGCCCGTCGATCGCTCGGCCCACCAGGCGGAATGCCACAATTTCCTCTCCTCGATCCGCGCGCTGCGTCGCTACCACGGTCGGTATGCGGTTAATCGTAAGCAGCCAGAAATTGTGCAAGTCGCCGATCGGTGGCGTATTACCGGCCGGTTCCCAGCGTTCGTTTTCGGCCTCCCAGCGCAACAGTTCGATTTCCCGCCGATCGCCAACATGGCCCAGGAACAGCAAGCCGCCCAACGTCGCCACGCGCGGCTTGAACGGCCCGTTCGCCGTGACACCGACTGGACAGGGCGCCGCCGCAATCCATCCCTGACTGTCGTGACGGACCACGCTGAGCGGCGCATCGCCGGGGTCGAAAGGCTGTGAGGTCGCCGGACGGCTGCCGTCAACCAGGCGGGGTAGTTGCCCGGCAGGCGGCGAGGGGACAAGTGCGATCACCGTCGCTCCGTCGGCAACCCAGTCCAACGGCAGGGCACGCCCCGGCAGGTCCAAGCGTCGCGCCCATCCGCCAGCGCTAGTCGCGTAGAGTGCCCCGTCATCGACCAGCACGTGCAACCCCCCTGCCCCAGCGACCATTTCGACGACCGTCGCGTTGAGCGGATCGAAAAGTTCAAATCCACCGCTCGGACCACGTCGTAGAAACAGCGATCGGTCGCTTGTAATGCGGGCCAGCCAGAGTGTTTCCTCGTCGGCCGCAACCCTCACGGACCAGCTTGGCGGGGACTGCGGCTGCGCCGCACAGACCAAGGCGACGTACATCAATCCAAGCCCCCCAAGCCTTTGGCAGTACCCGCCCCCCCGCGCGCCCAACGTATCGGAAAGCCTACGACCAAGCATACCACCGGGTGGCAATGCCGCTCCCCCTGCGAGTCTGCGGATTCGAGAGCAGCCGCCTCGCAGCCTGGCTTCTCCACCGGTGGCAAGACGTCCCAGCGCGCTGACAGATTCTGAGCAAAAGTCCTTCACGGCGTCGGCGCCTCCGCTCCGCCGGCATCCAGACACTCGCTATCGCCTTGCCAATCGGCAGGAAACGCGAAGACTTCGACACTCGGGTCAGAGCGGAAACGGGCCGTCAGAATGTCGAGGCGCATTTCAGCCGCATGCAGCGGCCACTGGACCACATAACGCCGGGCAGTGTACGGCCCCGCGCCTCCGACGCGCTCATAGTGGTCCAGACGGGCCTGCATTACGACCTGACCGTCGGGCAGGCGATCGACGACCTCGACCGGCTGATACGGCTCACACGGGCTGAGCCGGACTTCGCGCCAGCCGCTGGGTTGATGGCCGGGTCCGATGCGCACGAAGATCAGCCGGTGGTCCGACCCGTCAACCCGCAAGAGCGGAAGTTGGCCACCCTCAAGGCTCTCCGGCAGAGGTCGCAGGAGCAACGCGTCGAGCAAATCATTGGGTGGTACAGGCAAGCGGCGCTCTCCTCCGCCGCTGGCATGTTCCCACGTACCCCACCAAAGCTTGCGTGCATCGCCCACGTCCACCCACAACCAGTAACGCTCGGCGTTCGATCCGAAGCGAGCCACGCTCCCGCCCAGTGTGGCACGTACGTCAAAATACAGGTCTTGCGGCGGTCTGTATATCAGCCGCGCCTCCTGGGCCGTTAATGAATGAGTGCGATCGCGGTCGTCACGAAAGCGGAACGATACCAGCCCGGTACAGCTCAGCGGCTGTTGGATCTGCCCCAGGTTGGCGTTCACCCGTTCGAGGGCGACGCGCCGCGACGCGGGCGCTTCGCAGCGCGGCCCCGGCGGACAACCAGCCACCAGGGGCAGCAGCGCCGCCGCCACCACCACCGCATTACGCATCGTCGGCCTCCTCTCGCAAACCGATGTCGAGCAGTTCGCTACCTTCCCCCATGCCGCTCAGTACTTCTTCCAGTTGCTGGCTGAGCTGCTCGAGACGCGCCTCATCCAGTTCCGGCCGGCACACCCGGTGCTCTCCACCGCAATGCGGCTCGCTGAAGAGCCACAGCTCCTGTCCGTCTGCCGTCATCGTGGTCTCCAGCCGCAGGGCTTTCCTTCGCCAGAGCACCAGCGCTAGCAGAAAGCGCAACTGCCGCTGCCGATCGGAGGCAGCGTCGGCGAGTCGCTCAAATAAGCGGAAGACAGCAGCCCAATCCGTCGCCCGGGTCTTGGTTGTGTGCGCCGGCCGTCGGCGTGTTGTCCATGAGGCAAGCGGGGCCGGCGCACTGTCGGGTTGGCAGGACGGGCAATAGTCCCGTCTCTCATACCCGTCGCCTGTCTCATACAAGTAGGCCCGAAGTCTCTCCCCAGGTTCGAAAGGGCGTCGGCATGCGGTGCAGCTTTCGCCACGCCGCGGCATGCTCCACTCGCTGCTCACGCCTGTGTCTCCCGAGCAAAGGGCGTTCGGCACCGATTATACGGGTCCGGCGAACTACCGCGACCCTGTTTGGGTACGAGAAAGTCCGCCGCGCGCCTTTATACCGCAGATGCCCTCGGCGCGCCCCCGTACGTTCCCCCGCTGCGGTTGCCATTCACGGCGACTCGTGCGGTCCCTCCGTCGTCGAGTGGCTTCCACCATTGTGCCGCCGCGCGTCGAGGAACGATTGCAGTATCACCTGGGCGGCCAGTGCGTCTCGCAAGGCCTGGCGGCGTGAGGGGCGCAGTTCAGCCGTAGACAGATACTCGTCAGCCTGGAAGGTACTGAGCCGCTCGTCCCAGAGTTCCACCGGCAGCGTGGTCCGACGGCGCAGCTCGTCGGCGAGGGCGCGACTGAGGCGTGTCTGACGGCTGTCGGTGCCATCCATATTGAGGGGCAGACCAACTACGATGCCGGCGACGTCCTGGTCGGCCGCCCAACGCAGGATGGATACGGCGTCGTCGGAAGCGTTCCCGGAGCCAGGCAGTGACGTAGCCGGGGTAGCAATGGCTCCACGGTGGTCCGCGGCGGCGACGCCGATGCGCTTGACGCCGTAGTCGATTCCAATCCAGCGTCCCATAATATCGCGTGCTTGGGCCAAACCCATTGTCCTACAACCACTGCACCCTGTTGAATGGCCGGTGAGCTTAGTCCATCCGGACCAACACGACCGCTGAAAGAAGTCTATTGAGTGGACGCTTAAGGGGCAAGCGAAGGACGCCGCCGAAAAAGCGATCCGTCGCGCCGCGTGGCGTCGGTGGCACCGCCCGAACGGATTGACACTACAGGCCGGCACTGGAAAATTCTGGCGACAGGCTCTTGCTTTTTTCCCGGTTTGTGCTAGTAATGTGGGGCTTGCGAGTTTTGGCGGTGCTCAGCGGTGAAGCGCGACGGACCGGCAGGCTTTGCTAATCGCGCATGAATTCGACGACCAGTCCAGTCCCGGCGGGCTGATGCTCTCTGTCCGCGCGGGCTGTGGTATTGTGCGCCGCGATCTTCGCGCGCCTCTCCCGGCCGTCGCGGGTGGCGCCACGGTTTCTTCCGAATTCGAGGGACTCCTGCATGGAAACCCAATACGTTCGTGACTTCAGCCGTTACGGCGACGCGATCGAAGTCCCCAATCTGATAGAAATCCAAACCAACTCGTATGCCCGTTTCTTGCAGGCTGATGTTCCGCCGGAGCGCCGGCAGCCCATCGGTCTGGAGGGTCTGCTGCGCGAGGTATTCCCGATCGAAAGCTACGACGGGAACATGCGTCTCGAATACCTCGACTACGCCCTGGATCCTCCGCGCTACACGCCCGACGAGTGTCGTGAACTCGGCCTGACGTACGGTATGCCGTTCCGCGTGCGGGTGCGTCTGCATCGCAAAGAGGTCGAGGAAGTCCAGGAGGAGTCGATCTACCTGGGCGAGATCCCGATCATGATCGGCGGGGGAGAGTTCATCGTGAACGGGTCGGAGCGCGTCATCGTGTCGCAGCTCCACCGCAGCCCGGGCGTGGACTTCGTCAAGGAGTTCACCGAGGGAGATCGGGCGTTGCACGCCTGCCGGATCATTCCGGAGCGCGGGTCATGGATCGAGATCAACGTCACCCGCAAGGACATCCTGGCGGTACGCATCGACCAGAGTGCCAAGATCCCGGCCACCACGTTCTTGCGCGCCATGGATCCCAACTATGGGACCACCGAGGCCATCGTCCGCGAGTTCTACCCGGTGAAGACGACCCGTGTCGCCAGCCTCAAGCCGGACATGTGGACGGCAGCCGCGGTGGTCGATCCGGACACGGGCGAGGAGCTGGTGGGCGCTGGCCGGCAGATCGGTGAGGCCCTGAACAAGATCCGCGAGTCGTCCATCAAGCAGGTGGACGTGATCGCCAGGCTGACCGATCCGATCATCCTGAACACGCTGGCCGAGGACGCCGCTACCAGCCACGAGGAGGCGTTGCAGCGCATCTACGCCAAGCTGCGGCCCGGCAACCCGGTACAGCTCGACAAGGCCCGCAAGTTGTTCCAGGAGAAATTCTACGACGAAAACCGCTACCGGCTGGGCAAGGTCGGTCGTTTCCGCCTGAATCGCAAATTCGAGAAAGGCATCCCGGAAACGGAGATGGTGCTGCGGACCGAAGACTTCGTCGAGTCCTTGCGCTACATACTCAAGCTGCGGGCCGGCGAAGGCCAGGTGGACGACATCGATCACCTGGGCAACCGTCGTCTGCGAACCATCGACGAGCTGGCCACTGACGAATTGCGCAAAGGGTTCCTCAAGCTGCGGCGCACCGTCCAGGAGCGCATGAGCCTGAAGGATCCGGACGCCATCGGCAAGATCGCCGAACTGGTCAACACCAAGAGCATTTCCAGCAGTATCGACTTCTTCTTCGGCCGCAGCGAGCTGAGCCAGGTGGTCGATCAAACCAACCCCCTGTCCCAGCTCACCCACGAGCGTCGCTTGTCCGCCCTCGGCCCCGGCGGACTGAACCGCAAACGGGCCGGTTTCGAGGTGCGCGACGTCCACATCAGCCACTACGGCCGCATCTGCCCCATCGAGACGCCCGAGGGCGTCAACATCGGCCTGATCGCATCGCTCGGCATCTACGCCTCGGTGGACGAGTACGGCTTCCTGACTACGCCGTATCGCAAGGTCGTCCGCGGCAAGGTGAACGGTGAAGTGGTCCCGTTGCGCGCCGACGAGGAGATGCGCGTCACGCTGGCTCCGCCGGACGTGGTGGTCCCGCAGCAGGACGGCAAGCAGCTCCCGCCGATCGAGAAAAAGGAGGACTACCTGGCGCGGCGCAAGGGCGGCGAGGAGAGGCGCAAGCCGGCGCCGCTGAAAGATGGGACGCTGCTGGGACGCGTACAAGGCGAGTTGCAGCAGGTCAGTGCTGATGGCATTCAATACGTCGACATTTCACCTAAGCAGACCGTAGGCGTGTCCGCGGCCTTGATTCCCTTCCTGGAGCACGACGACGCCAACCGGGCGCTGATGGGTTCGAACATGCAGCGTCAGGCCGTCCCGCTCATCCGCACCGATCCGCCCATTGTCGCCACCGGCATGGAGCGCCCGGTGGCCGAGAACAGCGGCATGGTAGTGCGGGCCCGCCGCGGCGGCACAGTGACCTACGTAGACGCACGCCGCATCGTCATCGACGACACCGATGAGTACGAGCTGCGCAAGTTCGTGGGGCTGAACGAGCGGACCTGCCTGAACCAAAAGCCGATCGTGCGCCCCGGACAGCGGGTCAAGACCGGCCAGATCATCGCCGACGGCGCGGCGACCCACAAAGGCGAGCTGGCGTTGGGTCGCAACGTGCTGGTGGCGTTCATGACGTTCGATGGATACAACTTCGAGGACGCTATCCTGATCTCCGAGCGGCTGGTCAAGACCGACGCCTTCACCAGCATCCACATCGAATCGCACGATATCGAGATCCGCGAGACCAAGCTGGGGCGCGAGGAGTTCACGCGCGACATTCCGAACGTCTCCGAAAAGGCTTTGCGCAACCTGGACGAACGGGGCATCGTGCGCATCGGCACGCGCGTCGGCCCGGGCGACATCCTGGTCGGCAAGGTCTCCCCCAAGAGCAAGACCGAGCTGAGCCCCGAGGAGAAGCTGCTGCATGCCATCTTCGGAAGGGCTGGCGAAGACGTGAAGAATGACTCGCTCGAACTGCCCGCCGGTCAGGAAGGCATCGTCATCGGGGCCAAGCATTTCAGCCGCCGCACCCACTTGGATGAGGAGCAGAAAAAGGAAGTGGAACGGCAGATGAAGGCCTTCCAGAGCGAGTGCAATGAGAAGCGCATCAAGCTGTTCCGCCAGATGGTCGAGCAGATCAACCAGGTGACCGGGCAGGAGATGATCGACCCGAACACGCGCCAGCGTGTCGGGCGCAGCGAGAACCCGGACGTCATCCTGGAGCAGATCGAAACTTTCTCCCTCAAGTGGGTCAAACCGGCCACCAAACGTGAGGACGCCGAACGCATCTACAACCGCTTCTGGCCGCGCATCGAGGAACTGGCGCGCGAATGCGAACGGCGTCTGGGCCATATGAAGCGCGGCGACGAGCTGCCTTCGGGCGTGCTGGAAATGGTCAAGGTTTACGTCGCCACCAAGCGCACCCTGAGCGTGGGCGACAAGATGGCCGGACGTCACGGCAACAAGGGCGTGATCGCCAAGATCATGCCGGAGGAGGACATGCCGTTCCTGGAGGACGGCACCCCGGTGGATATCGTGCTCAACCCGCTGGGCGTTCCCAGCCGTATGAACGTCGGGCAGATTCTGGAAACGCACCTGGGTTGGGCGGCGGCGGTGCTGGGCTTCCAGGTCATTTCGCCGGTCTTCGACGGGGCTACCGAAGCCCAGATCCGCGCCTGCATCGCCGAGGCCAACGAGCAGGTGCGCAAACGTCGGCAGGATCCGGAGGTGATCCGCAATGCCGGACGCACCGGCGAGTTGCTCACCGAGATGCCCTTGAGCGGCAAGGTGACGCTGTACGACGGGCGCACCGGCGAGCCTTTCACGCAGCCGGTAACGGTGGGCTACATCTACATGATGAAGCTGCACCATCTAGTGGATGACAAGATCCACGCCCGCTCGACCGGACCGTACAGCCTGATCACGCAGCAGCCGCTGGGCGGCAAGGCGCGCACCGGCGGCCAGCGCTTCGGCGAAATGGAAGTCTGGGGACTGGAAGCCTACGGAGCGGCCTACATCCTCCAGGAGCTGCTGACTGTCAAGAGCGACGACGTGGAGGGACGGACCAAGATCTACGAAAGCATGGTCAAGGGCACACATACGCTGGATGCCGGCACGCCGGTGTCCTTCGACGTGCTGTGCAACGAGATCCGCGGGTTGGGCCTGAACATACAACTGGAGAAACGCCGTCTGTTGTAACCGGCCGTAGCGCATGACCGGGACGAGGAACGCGCGCATGCTGACCGTCGAATACAAGACCGGCAAGGACACCACCCCCGAGGAACTGACCGAGTTCTATCGGCGCTTGCAGCATGATATCGCCGCGCGCCCCGAACAGATCCGCAAGATGACCGCCAACAGCGCCGCTTTCGTGACGGCCTATGTGGGCGGCAAGCTGATCGGCATTGCGCGCGGCGTGTGTGACGGACTGCGCGGCTACCTGACGGAGTGCAAGCTGGACCCGGCTTTCCAGGGGCCGGCGGCGGTGACGCGCACCGACGGACGCATCGAGCACGACACCCACGGCATCGCCACCGAGATGGCCCGCCGCGTGCTCGACGCCATGTACGCCGCCGGCGTGCAGCGTGTCGACCTGGTCGCCTACGGCACAGAAGTGGACTTTTGCGAGGAGTTGGGATTCCGTCGGGCGCCCGGCGTGGTAGGCATGACCATGCGCGCCGAAGATTGGGCCGCGGTCAGCGCCAGCAGCCGCGCCAGCAGCGCCTGACTAGCCCGGGGCGCCGACGCCCCGGTTGACAAGAGGTAACCAGCCGATGGCCGAAACCGTCTATGACCGGATCAATGACTTCACGGCGGTGCGTATTTCACTGGCTTCCCCGAACGACATTCGGGCCTGGTCCTTCGGCGAGGTGAAGAAGCCGGAGACTATCAACTACCGCACCTACCGGGCCGAGAAGGACGGTCTGTTCTGCGAGCGCATCTTCGGCCCGGAACGCGACTGGGAGTGCTTTTGCGGCAAGTACAAGGGCACAAAACACAAGGGGATGATTTGCGACCGTTGCGGCGTGAAGGTGACGCACAGTCGCGTGCGGCGCAAGCGCATGGGGCACATCAATCTGGCAGCCCCGGTCGTGCACATCTGGTTTTTCAAGGCCATGCCCAGCCGGCTGGGCACCCTGCTGGACATGAAGACCAGCGACCTGGAGAAGATCATCTATTTCCAGGATTACGTGGTGGTGGATCCCGGGGCCTCCAAACTGGAGCGCAAGCAACTGCTCACCGAAGAAGAGTATCGGCGCGCGGTGGAGGAATATGGTGATTCCGGCTTCCGGGCCTTGATGGGGGCTGAAGCCATCCGCGAGCTGCTGATGCAGCTCGACCTGGCACAGTTGTCAGCCGACCTGCTGGACGGCCTGCGCAAGACCAACAGCAAGCAGAAGATCAAGGAACTCAGCCAGCGCCTGCGGCTGGTGGAAGCCATCCGCAAGAGCGGCAACGAGCCGCAATGGATGGTTCTGGAAGTCATTCCCGTGATTCCGCCGGACCTGCGTCCGCTGGTCCTGCTGGACAGCGGCAATTTCGCCTCCAGCGATCTGAATGACTTGTACCGGCGCATCATCAACCGCAACAATCGCCTCAAGAAGCTGATCGATCTGAACGCGCCCGAGGTGATCATCCGCAACGAGAAGCGGATGCTCCAGCAGGCGGTGGACGCGCTGTTTGACAACGGTCGCTGTCGCCGCCCGGTGCTGGGCAGCAGCAACCGTCCGCTGAAGAGCCTGACAGACATGATCAAGGGCAAGCAGGGCCGCTTCCGCGAGAACCTGCTGGGCAAGCGCGTGGATTACTCGGCCCGGTCGGTCATCGTCGTCGGACCGGAGCTGAAGCTCCACCAGTGCGGTCTGCCCAAGAAAATCGCCCTGGAGCTGTACCAGCCGTTCATTATTCGCAAGCTGCGCGAGCGCGGGCTGGCCGACACTATCAAGAGCGCCAAGAAGATGCTGGAGCGCCGGGAACAGCAGATCTGGGACATCCTGGAAGAGGTCATCTATCAGCACCCGGTGCTGCTCAACCGGGCGCCCACGCTGCACCGCATGGGCATCCAGGCCTTCGAGCCCGTGCTCGTCGAAGGTAACGCCATCAAGATCCACCCGCTGGTGTGCAAGGGTTTCAACGCCGACTTCGACGGCGACCAGATGGCCGTGCACCTGCCGCTGAGTATCGAGGCCCAGGCCGAGGCCCACGTGCTGATGATGAGCACCAACAACATCTTCAGCCCGGCCAACGGTTCCCCAATCATGTCCGCGTCACAGGACATGGTGATGGGCATCTACTACCTGACTTGCGAGCATGCCGGCGAAGTCGGCGAGCGTCCGGCCGGTCAGGAACGGGCTTTCGCCAGTCCGGCGGAGGCGATCCTAGCTCACAACATGGGACAGATCGGCATGCACACGCCCATCCGGGTGCGTCTGGATCGCGACCGCGTGGTCGTCAGTCGCGACGCGCTGCCGACGCCGCTGCCGGCCAATCGGCGGGTCACCACCACGGTGGGGCGCTGCATCTTCAATGAGATCCTGCCGCCGGCCATGCCGTTCTACAACTATGCGTTGGGCAAAGGCATCTCGCGCGTGATCGCCGACTGCCATGATCTGCTGGGGCGCGCGGCCACGATCGATCTGCTGGACAAGATCAAGGAGCTGGGTTTCCGGCACAGCACGCTGGCCGGTCTGTCCTTCGCCCTGACCGACTTGCGCATTCCCGAGAAAAAGCAGCGCATTCTGGAGGCCGCCCAGAAAGTGGTCGATCGGGTGGAGCGCAACTTCGCCAATGGCGTCATCACGCCGATGGAACGGCACAATCAGCTCATCGACATCTGGGTGCACGCGCGCGAGCAGGTCACCCAGGAGATGATGAACACGCTGAAGAACGATTGGCGTGACGCCGCGGGTAACGAGGCCAAACCGGGCCAGCCGGGCGCCAAGCCCTACCTGAACCCGATTTATCTGATGACCGATTCGGGGGCCCGCGGCAGCATCGACCAGATCCGCCAGTTGGCCGGCATGCGCGCTTTGATGGCCAAACCCTCGGGCGAGATCATCGAAGCCCCGATCAAAGCCAATTTCCGCGAGGGTCTGTCGGTGCTGGAGTACTTCAGCTCCACCCACGGCGCCCGTAAGGGCTTGGCCGACACGGCCTTGAAGACGGCCGACAGCGGGTATCTGACACGCAAACTGGCCGACGTGGCCCAGAACGTCATCGTCAACGAGCACGACTGCGGGACGACCGGAGGCATCACCAAGAGCACGATCTATCGCGGCGAAGAAGTCGACGTGAAGCTCTCCGAGCTAATCATCGGGCGCGTGGCACGCGATACGATCCGCGACCCCCGCACCGACGAGGTTATCGTCCGTCAGAACGAGCTGATCACCCCGCAGATCGCCCGCAAGCTGGAGGCCAAGCCGGAAGACGGCGGCCTGGGCCTGGAGAGTGTCCGCGTCCGCAGCCCATTGACCTGCGAGAGCCGTCAGGGCGTCTGCGCCCGCTGCTACGGCGCCGATATGTCCACCGGCCACTTGGTCGAAGAGGGACTGGCGGTCGGCATTCTGGCGGCGCAGTCCATCGGCGAACCCGGCACGCAGCTCACCATGCGCACTTTCCATACCGGTGGCGTGGCCAGTCGGGCCGTCGTGGAGAGCGAGATCGCCGTCTTGCAGGGCGGCACCATCGCCTATCAGGGACTCAATGCCGTGGAGATGCGCGACGAGGAAGCCGGACGGACCATCTGGCGCGTGCTGAAGCGCAACGGCGAAATCGCCCTCAAAGACGACAAAGGGCGTGAGCTGGAACGCTACAAGGTGCCCTATGGGGCCGCCGTGCTGTTCCCCGACGGTGCCAAAGTAGCCCCCCGCAACGTGATCGTGCAGTGGGACCCGCACTTCACTCCCATGCTCGCCGAGAAAGCCGGCTTCGTCCGCTTCCAGGACATTATCGATGGCGAGACCGTGCGTCACGAGAAGGAAGGTCGCGAGGGCGGCAAGTATGTGGTCGTAGAGCACAAGGGCGAGAAGCATCCGCGTATTCTGATCGAGGACCGCGAAGGTCAGATCCTCGACTTCCATCACCTGCCCGCCAAGGCACGCATCGAGGTCAAGGAAGGCGACCCGGTGCAGCCCGGTACCCTACTGGCTCGTCAGCCCCGCGAGATCGCCGGCACGCAGGACATCACCGGCGGGTTGCCACGTGTCACCGAGATCTTTGAGGCCCGCAAGCCGAAAGAGCCTGCTGTGATGGCCGAAATCTCGGGTGAAGTCGCTCTGCAAGCCGACCGACGCCGCGGCAAGATGACCATCATCGTCAGGTCCGAGGGCGGGTTGGAGCATGAGCACCACGTGCCGCAGGACAAGCAGCTACTGGTGCACGCCGGCGACAAGGTTGAGGCCGGCACGCCGCTCATCGAAGGTCCGCTGATTCCGCATGACATCCTGCGTATCAACGGCGAGGAGGACTTGCAGCGCTACCTGCTGAAGGAGGTGCAGAGCGTCTATCGTCAGCAGAATGTGACGATCAACGACAAGCACATCGAGATCATCCTGGCGCAGATGCTGCGTAAGGTGAAGATCGAGAGCGAAGGTGATTCCTGCTTCCTGCCCAACGAAGTGGTGGACAAGTTCCGCTTCCGGGAAGAGAACCAGCGCCTGGCGCGCAGCGTGAAAGTCGTCGATCCGGGGAGCACCGACTTCGCCGTCAATCAGATCGTTTCGCGCGAGGAGTTCACCGCCAAGAACGAAGCCGTCGAGGCGGAAGGCGGCACTCCCGCCAAGGGTCGCAAGCCGCGGCCCGCCACGGCCAAGACGCTGCTGCTCGGCATCACCAAGGCCAGCCTCCAGAGCGAATCGTTCATTTCCGCGGCCTCATTCCAGGAGACCACCAAGGTGCTGACCCAGGCAGCGCTGGCCGCGGCCGAAGACCGCTTGGTCGGGCTGAAAGAAAATGTGATCCTCGGCCGCCTGATCCCCGCCGGCACTGGTTTCAAGGCTTACCAGGAATTGCGTGTCAAGTACGCCGAGGCCCCTGCTGCCGAGCCGGCCAAACCGGGATTCGTCGCTGCCGCACCCGAGGTCACGCCGAGTGTCAGCAGTCCCCTGGACCGCCTCATGCCGGCCACCCTGACCGAGCCGACGCCAGCCGGTACGCCGGCGCAGTGAGGCCATCCGCAGCGTGCGCTCTTGGCGGGCTCAGGCCACGGTGAGCGCATTGGCACTGTAGATTGCGAAGCGGCGGACATTGCGGTGGCTGCTCAGGATGGCGTGACTGACCCGAATTGGCCACGCGTCGCCGCCTCGCGGTCCCTGTCACAGGGCTGAAAAGGGCCTTTCGGCGACGCACGACACGAGCAGGTACGTCACGCCTCGTGGCCGAAAGTATCATCGCCCGGCCCTCGGCAGGCACGTTTGAGGGGCGTGGCGCTGTCGGCGGACGAGGCGAACAAGCGCGGCTGCCAGCCCGGCCGGCGCCGCAGCGCGCAAGTCAACCGGGCGCGGGATTCGATTTCAGAAACCCAGCGGCCAGCCCAGCCACATCCACAGCATCAGCAGGAGCGACCAGGCGATCAGGAAAACGATGGAATACGGCAGCATCGTGGCCACCAGCGTCCCGATGCCGGCCCGGGCGTCGTACTTCTGGAAGAACGCAATGATCAGCGCGAAATAGGACATCATCGGCGAGATGACGTTCGTGCAACTGTCGCCGATGCGATACGCGGCCTGGACCAGCTCCGGAGAGTAGCCCAGCAGCATGAACATCGGGATGAACACTGGGGCCATAACCGCCCACTTGGCGGAGGCGCTGCCGATCAACAGGTTGATCAACGCGGATAGGACCACAAAGCAGAGCATCATCGGGATGCCGCCGAGCCCTGACGCCCGCAGCGCATCGGCTCCCTTGACGGCCACCAGTAACCCCAGGTTCGTCCAGTTGAAATAGGCCACGAACTGGGCGGCGAAGAAGACCAGCACTAGGTAATGCCCCAGCGTGCCCATCGCGCGCGACATGCCTTTGATCGCATCGCGGTCATTGCGAATCGTGCCGGCGAAAGCGCCGTAGGCCAGCCCGCACGCGGCTCCACCGAGGAAAATGAAGGCAACGATCCCGGACATGAAGGGGGAATGCAGCAGGTCGCCGGTAACCGGGTCCCGCAGGTAGCCGTTGGCCGGCACCGTGCCGGCAAGTAGAAAAGCGGCAAACAGCAGCGCGGCTAGCAGGGCGCCCATCAACCCGCGCCGCTCTTCGGGCCTCAGACGGTGCAGTTCCGGGCGTGACTCGCCGGCTTCGCCGTCGCTGGTCCCCTGCCACCGTCCCAGGCGCGGCTCGACGATGCGCTCCGTGACCCAGCTCCCAACGGCCGTGATCAAGAAGGTCGAGGCCGCCATGAACAGGTAGTTCGCGGCCGGGTTGACCCGGTACTCCGGGTCGATGATGCGGGCGGCCTCCTGGCTCAGCCCGGCCAGGAGCGGGTCGATGGTCCCCAGGAGCAGGTTCGCGCTGTACCCGCCCGACACGCCTGCGAAGCCTGCCGCCAGACCGGCGACAGGGTGGCGGCCGGCGGTCTTGAAAATGGTCGCCGCCAGCGGAACCAGCAACACGTAGCCGATCTCGCTGGCCGTGTTCGACAGGACGCCCGCGAACACGACCACCAGCGTCAGCAGCCGTGGAGGAGCGGCCAGCACAATCCCGCGCATGCAAGCACTGATCAGGCCGCTGTGTTCGGCGACGCCGATGCCGAGCAGCGCCACCAGCACCGTCCCCAGCGGTGCGAAGCCGGTGAAGTTCGTGACCATGCTGGCCAGGATCCAGTGCAACCCTGGCAGGGACAGCAGGCTGAGTGGACGGATGGTCTCGCCGGTGCCGGGATGCTCGGCGACAACTCCCGACCAGGCGGCGATGGCAGAGATCACAACCACCAGTAACGCGAGAATCAGGAACAGCACCGCCGGGTCGGGCAGTGTGTTCCCTACGCGCTCGATCAAGGACAGCACCCGTGTCAGAATGCCGCGCGGGTTCGCGACGGCCTTCGGTCCCGTCATCCCATGCTCCTTGGCTCACCTAGCCCGGCTGCGCCGAGATCGGTTGCGCTGGCCGAAGACCTGCCCAAAGCTGGTCTCCGCGGACTGGCCGATCATACCTGATGTCCGCAGCGGTGCGTGGAACTGGCGGTGCACTGCCACCGCGGACGCAATGCCGGCCAGAAGCGGTCGAGCAAGAGCGTACAAGTTGATCTAGGTCAATGGCAACTCCGGCCAGGGCAAGTATCCTAGGAGTCCGTTGAAAGACTGTAGCGCTGGAGCTCCGAGTCCAGCGCGACCGCGCGACCCCGAAAACGCCGGAGTCGGAGGTCAGGCGCTACCGACTCAAGCATCTTGAGCGTCTTTTTCAACGGACTGCTAGATGTTGGTCCGAGATATATCCCGTCGTTGTGCCTGAGAGAGTCCGTGCGTCCGCCGACAACCAATGTACGCCTGGACCGGGTTGCCTCAGTGCTGGTGCCGTTGGCGCTGTTGGCGCTGGCGGCCGCGCTGGCCTTCGGGCCATGGCAGTTCGTCAGCCCAGTGCCGGCGGCGACGATGGTGCCGACATGGGCCACCGACCCGACGCCGGTGCGTCAGCCGTCTCCGCGGCCAGAGGTTCAGATTGGTGGCTACACCTTCCGCTGTAGCGACTGCCATAACTTGTTCCGGTCGCCGCCGGAGACCACGCGCCAGCTCACGCAGCACAGCCATGTTGTGCTGAAACACGGGATCAACACGCGCTGCTTCAATTGCCACCACATCGCCAATCGCGACGCCTTCATCGACGACTGGGGACAGGAGATCCCTTGGAACGAGCCGCCACGCCTGTGCGCCAAGTGTCATGGACCGGTTTACCGCGATTGGCTGCACGGGTCGCATGGGCGCAGCAACGGTTATTGGGACACGAGCCGGGGGCCGCAGGAGCGGCCGAAGTGCATCGAGTGTCACGATCCGCACCAGCCGCCGTTCCCGCCAATGCAGCCCGCCGCGCCCCCGAACACACTGCGAATGGGCGACCAACGAGCCGGCACGGTGCACGTGGGTGTGGGGGATCCACTGCGCGTTTACCAGCAGGATGGTGCGAGCGACGCACGAGAGGACACCCAGGCCGATGGCAGCCGCGGCGGGATCGGCGGCGCGGCGCAGCCAGAGCGGGCAACGAAGCCTCAAGCCGAGCCGGAGGACCAACCATGACAGACGCTGGGCCGCCGGAGATGACGCGTCGGGGCTTTCTGCGCAAGGGCGCGGCCACGGTCGCGGGCATGTCGGCGCTGGCCGCTGCGCTGTCGCCGCTGCGTGACCTGGCGCCTGACGACGTGCCGTCGATCGAGGAACTCCTCCAGAAACACTACAAGGAGATGACCCCCGCAGAGAAGCAGGCGGTATTGGAGCGCATCGCACGCGAGGTCGAGCAGCGCTACAAGGTACGGCCGACGCTCTCGGACCCGCCGCCCCTGGACGGTGTAGAGTTCGTTTATGGCTTGAACATCAGTCGTTGCATCGGCTGCCGCAAATGTGTGCACGCGTGCGTGCAGGAGAACAACCAATCGCGGTCTCCGGAAATCCAGTACATACGCGTGCTGAAAATGCAGAAAGGCAGTATTGACGTCGAAACATCGGATCACCACTACGATCCGCCAGCCGTCCCGGAGCATGACAGCTATTACATGCCGGTGCAATGCCACCAATGCGCCAAGCCACCCTGCGTGAAGGTCTGTCCGGTCGAAGCCACTTGGCAGGAACCCGACGGCATCACCGTCATCGACTACGACTGGTGCATCGGCTGCCGGTATTGTGAGGCGGCCTGCCCCTACTGGGCGCGCCGGTTCAACTTCGCCAAGCCCGAGTTGCCGGCCGATCAGCTCAACCCGCACATGGCTTATCTGTCGAACCGCCCGCGTGCCAAAGGCGTGATGGAGAAATGCACATTCTGCCTGCACCGCACACGCCGCGGCCGGCTCCCGGCCTGTGTCGAAGTCTGTCCAACCGGTTCGCGCAAGTTTGGCAATGTGCTCGATCCGGACAGCGAAGTCGCCTATATCCTGCGGCAGAAACGCATCTTCGTGTTGAAGCAGGACGTCGGCACGCTGCCGCGTTTCTTCTACTACTTCGACGAGCGCGGCAGCAGGTACCACGAGCCCATCACGCCGGTGAAACCGCGGGCCTGACGGCGTGGCAAGATGATAAAGGCAGAGGGATGCGACCGTGCTGTTGCCTCATCAGCGTACCCTTTTGCAACGCGCCGGGCTGAGGCGCGCGCTGCGAGACTGCCAGAGGACTGACTGACATATGCGGCGCTACCTGACCTTCGTCTGGGACTGCGTACGGCTGAGTTTTGTCGGAGGCTGGCGCTATCACTTGTGGATGACCATACTGACGGTCATCGCGCTGGTAGGTCTGTATGCCTGGTGCCAGCAGTTTGTGCACGGGCTGGTCACCACCGGGATGACCGACCAGGTCTCGTGGGGTCTGTACATCGCCAACTTCACGTATTTGGTCGGACTGGCCGCCGCCGCCGCCATGCTGGTCATCCCGGTTTACGTATACCGCAATATGCACCTGCATGACGTGGTGATCTTCGGGGAGCTGCTGGCGGTGGCCGTGATCATCATGTGTCTGCTGTTCGTGACTGTCGATCTGGGCCGGCCGGACCGTTTTCTGCACATCTTCTGGCGCTTCAATTGGCCGGTGTCGATGCTGACCTGGGACGTCATCGCCCTGAACGGCTACCTGTTGCTGAATCTGCACATCTGCGGCTATCTGTTGTACTGTGCGTACTGTGGGCGACAACCCTCCAAGGTCTTCTATGTTCCCTTCGTCTTCATCGCCATCGTGTGGGCGGTCAGTATTCACACGGTGACGGCGTTTTTGTATGTCGGACTGGGTGGCCGACCTTTCTGGAACTCGGCCATCATTGCCCCGCGCTTTCTGGCCAGCGCCTTCGCCGCCGGGCCGGCCCTGATCATCCTGACGCTACAGGTCGTGCGGCGCTGTACAACCCACCGCGTGAGCGACGACGCGCTGCTGACATTGCGGCGGATCGTGCAGGTGGCGATGCTGATCAATGTTTTCCTGCTGGGTTGCGAAGTATTCACGGAGTTCTATACCGACTCGGCTCATGTCGCTTCGGCGCGCTACCTGTACTTCGGTTTGCACGGGCGGGCGGCGCTGGTACCGTGGATCTGGACGGCCATCGTGTTCAATCTGGCGGCAACGCTGCTGCTGATCCTACCGACGTCGCGCGGTCTACCGGTGCTCAACAGCGCTTGCGTGCTGGCAATCGTCGGCATCTGGATCGAGAAGGGCATGGGGCTGATCGTCCCAGCCTTCGTGCCTACTCCGCTCGGCGAGCTGGTCGAGTACCTGCCCACCCCGCGCGAAGTGCTGATCTGTGCTGGGATATGGGCCTTCGGACTGCTGCTGTACACGGTTTTCGTGCGCATATCGGTGCCGGTGCTGGCCGGCGAGCTGACTTACGCCAAGCGTTTCGGAGAATCAGCATCATGAAACCTACCTGGATTACTATCTGGATGTGCGCCGCCGCAGCGACCGCAGGCCGTGTGGCGGTGGCGCGCGGCCAAGCGTTCGGGCTGGCCGAACTTTCCAAGGAAAGCAAAGCCTGTATCGAGTGCCATCAGAAGGAGAACCCGGCCATTTATCAACAATGGGGGCGCAGCAAGCATTTCCGCGCGCGGGTCGGGTGCTACGAATGCCACGCCGCCCAGGAAACCGATCCCGACGCCTTCAAACACGAAGGCCAGTGGATCGCGACCATCGTATCGCCCAGGGATTGCGCACGCTGTCATTCGCGCGAGGCCCAGGAGTTCGCCGATTCGCACCACTCCAAAGGAGCGCGCATTCTCGGGTCGCTGGACAACACCCTGGCTGAAGTCGTTGAGGGCAATCGCGGCATGGTCACACCCGCCTTCCAAGATGGCGTAGCGGCCTCAGCCGTCCTCGGCTGCTGGCAATGTCACGGCAGCCAGATCAAGGTGCTGCCGGGCGGCAAACTTGATCCGGCCACCTGGCCGAACACCGGCATCGGACGGATCAATCCGGACGGCAGCGAAGGCTCCTGCTCGGCCTGCCACAGTCGGCATGCGTTTTCCGCCGAACAAGCCCGTCACCCCGACAACTGCGGCAAGTGCCACATGGGCCCGGACCACCCGCAGAAAGAAATCTACGAGGAATCCAAACACGGGATCGCATTCCGCGCCAATATCGACAAGATGAACCTGGACTCGGCCAAGTGGGTGGTGGGCGAGGACTACAGTGCCGCTCCCACCTGCGCCACCTGCCATATGAGCGCCACCAGGAGCCAGCCCGTCAATCACGACGTCGGGCTGCGCATCAGTTGGAACAATCGTCCGGTGCTGTCGCTGCGGCCCGAGGTCAGCGACAAGAAGATGGGGCTGCCCGGCGCCGAGATTGGTTGGGAGAAACGGCGCCAGAACATGAAGGACGTCTGCCGCAACTGCCACGAGCAGCAATGGGTGGACAACTTCTATGTCCAATATGACGCGCTGATCGACCTGTACCACAAGAAATTTGCCGAGCCGGGGCTGGAGCTGATGAAGCTGGCCAAGCCGCTGCTAAAACCAGTGGAATTCACTAATCACGTGGACTGGGTGTGGTACGAACTGTGGCACCACGAAGGTAGACGGGCGCGCCACGGGGCTTCCATGATGGGCCCGGACTACACGCACTGGCACGGCACCTATGAGGTCGCCAAGCACTTCTATACTAAGTTGATTCCCGACCTGGAGGAGCTGGTAGAGAAGCACAAGGATTCCGCCGACACCGAGAAAGCCGCAGCCGCCACGAAATTGGCACAGAAACTCGACGAAGTGCTCAACTCTGGCGACCACCGCTGGTACCTGAACAAGATGGACCCGGCCGAGGTCGAGAAACGCAAGCGGCAAATGGAAGAGTTTCAAAAGCGCTACGGCAAGTGATCCAGTCCGAAGCTGCGCTGCGCATAGAAACGAGTTTGAGCTGCTTGACTCAGCCGCATCGGAGCTGCGGCCAGGAGTGGACCCCTACGACGACGGGACGGGGTCGGACTGCCGGTCGCGCCTGGCGGGCGGACGCCGAAGATCACACCTGCTCGACGCTCTACATGGTGGTCGCGCACCGAGGTTCATCGACAACCTATTGAGGAAAGCCTGTGCGGGACGCCTTTGATCGACTCCCAAGTGCCGCCCGAGTCTGGACCAGGCCGCGCACCATACTCCCGCGCTCCGGGTCGGAGCAGCGCTACCGCGAGCTGGACTACTTCAACTTGCTGCGCAGTACGGCCAGCAATTGCTGGTTGTCGATCGGCTTCTGGAAGACACCGGACAGACCGAGTTCATTGTAGTCGATGTTCAAGTTCAGGTTGTCGCCGACCGAGCTGAGCATGTACACCGGCTTGGTATTACCCTCGGCCTTGAGGTTGCGGACCAGGCCAGTACCGGCGTCAACTTCTTCCATCATCAGATCAATGATGATCAAGTCCGGCTTGGTCTGCCGATACTTCACCAGTCCCTCTTCGGCGCTGCGCGCTCCGACGAAGACGTAGCCGTTTTTCTCCAGGACCAGGCGCAAAGCATCCAGCAAGTCCTGGTCATCGTCCACGCACAGAATCACATATTTGCCGTTTTGCATCACTTATCCCCAAGAGGGTGCGGTCGAAGCCTCCGGCTGGCTCGCCCAACCGGCACCCTGACCCAAGGTACCCGCACGCAAAAAGGGTGCCAAGAACTCCACCGCCGCCCGCAAGTTGTCCGCAGCGCGCGGCGACAAACCCTCAGCGAACTCGTCGAACTCATAACCCCGGATGCCCAGCAAGTATGCGGCCGGCCGGGCTGCGAACAAATCCTGCGCCAGACGCAGCACTCCCGCTGGCGACAGACTGTGCGAACTGAAGCTGACCGGCTCACCCGGCGCGACCAACCGCAGGTGAAATGGTTCGACCCCGGACCGGTCGGCATCCATGAACAACACGGCCTCGTGCTGCGCCACCGTCGCCGCATCCTCAACCGAAAGCTGATAATCCGACTCGACCGTGACGTGCGGCAGTGCCAGCGCCTCGACGGCGGCGGCCGCTGCCGGTCCCAGTCCGTCATCGCGGCGACCGGGGTTGCCGTAGCCGAGGACCAGGATGCGAGACCGAACAGTCACTCCAGCGCTCCGATGCCCAGTGTGCGGCAGGTCTTCAGACACTGCCGCGTGTCTTCACATCCACGATGTTCCCGTCGGCGTCGACCAGCTCGACGACCAACGGCATCTGCCCCAGGGCGTGGGTAGCGCAGGACAAGCACGGATCGTAGGCCCGGATAGCAACCTCGATGTGATTCAGCAGGCCCTCCGTAATCTGGTTACCGTTCAGATGGTCCTGGGCCACCTTCTGCACGGCCCGGTTCATGGGCTCGTTGTTATTGGTGGTAGAGACGATCAGGTTGGCCATGACGACCTGATCATCCTTATTCACCCGGTAATGATGGAAGAGGGTCCCGCGCGGGGCTTCAACCAGACCCACAGCCTCCTCACGCCGCTTGCCGGTCACGACCAGGTCGGTGCCCTGGAGGTCCCTGTCGTGCAGCAGGTCGCGGATCTTCTCGATGGCGTGCAGCAGCTCGATCATCCGCGTCCAGTGATAAGCCATGGTGATATTGCAGGTCTTGTCGCCGGTAGCGCGGCGGAACTCCTTCAAGGCCTTGTCTGCCTCAGGCGTGTCGATGTAGTCGCAGGTATTGATGCGTGCCAGAGGACCCACGCGGTACCAGCCGTTCTCGGGGCCGAGCGACTTGATGAACGGGAACTTCATGTACGACCAAGGCCGGACTTCCTCAGCGATGTAGTCCAGGTACCTGCTGTAGTCCACCTGGTCGAAGATCTTCTTGCCGCTGGCGTCGATGGCGCGCAGGTTGCCATGATACAGATCCATGGCGCCGTCGCTGCGCACCAAAGACAAGTGGTTCGAGTCGAACGAGCCGAACCCGGCCAGCTTGTCCAAATGCGCCAGTGTGTAGTCGCGGGCGATCTTCACGGCTCCGTGCGCCCATGTAATCATCTGGTCCAGGTCCTGGAGCAGTTCGTCGCGCTCCTGGATCGACAGGTTCTTGTTGATCCCCCCGGGGATGGCGCCGGTGCCGTGGATCTTCTTGCCGGCGGTGCGTTTGATCACCTCCTGGCCGTACTTGCGCATCATCACACCCTGCACCGCCAGTTCCGGGTACTTGGCTGCCACGCCGATGACATTACGAATCTGCGGATCGGCGTCGAAGCCGAACAGCAGGTCGGGCGAGCAGAGGTGGAAGAAATGCAGGGCGTGCGACTGGAAATGCTGCCCGTAATGCATCAGACGGCGCATCTTCTCGGCGGTCGGTGTGAGCTTGTCGACACCGACGATACGGTCCATGGCCTTGGCCGCCGCCAGGTGGTGACTGACCGGGCAGATGCCGCACAGCCGTTGCACCAGCACCGGCACTTCCCAGAACGGCCGGCCCTGAATGAACCGCTCGAAGCCGCGAAACTCGACGATGTGCAGCCGTGCCTGCCGCACGCGGTTCTGTTCGTCCAGGAGTATCGTGACCTTGCCGTGCCCCTCAACACGGGTGACGGGTTCGATGGCGATGCGTTTGAGGCCGTTGGTGGCGGCTACCATAGGAAAATCTCCGAGACGGTGATGAAGGCAAAATGCGGGCTGCCGCAACGGGCGGCCTGTCGCCGGTCGAGGCCGACCGCGTGCTGCCCGAGCGGCTGGCACCTGTCATTTTTCCTTTGGCTTTCAGTCATATTTGACCAACTCGTACGGCAACTTCAGGGGCTTGTTCTCCAGCAGGGCCACCAGGGCCTGCCAAATAGTGTCGGCAGGCGGCGGGCAACCCGGCAGGTGGTAATCGATCTTCACCACCTCGTGGCAGGGATACACCTTGTCGAGTAGCAGTGGGATCTCCGGGTCGTTGGGTATCTGTCGGGCCGGGTTATGCACCGTCGGGCCGTTGAGGAAAGCTTCTTCCAGGCATTCCTTCACCGGAATGGTGTTGCGCATCGCCGGGATGCCCCCCATGATCGCGCAGTCGCCCAGCGAGATGAGGACGTCGCAGTGCTTGCGGAATTCCTGGAGCACATGCACGTTCTCCTCATTGCAACAGCCACCTTCGATCAGACCCACGGCGCAGCGGCCGGTGAACTTCTTCAAGTCATTGATCGGCGATTTGTCAAAATCCACCAGCTCGACCAGCTTGAGAATGCGATCATCGATGTCCAGCACAGACATGTGGCAGCCGAAGCAGCCGGCGAGCGACGTGGTGGCAACTTTGGGCTTTGGCATTGCAGGCTTCCTTGGACAGGCTCAAGTCTTTGGCGCTTGGCACAGAATACAGAGCATGCCATATGGACCAGAGCATGCAGCTTGGCGTCCGAAACAGCGGTTCGCCATTCCTCTACTTCCTAACGTCCACTCTCTATTTCCGCTCCGATCGGCTTGTGGTCATACAGACGCTGTCCGATCGGCACGACATAACCCACGCGCTTCTTCAGAATCGCCCCCACCGGGCAAGCCTCCATGGCCTTATCACGCACATCGGCGTTGCTGGCACCCAGTCCGGCCTCCGCGTTGACCGCCACCTTCTTGTGCGGTCCCCGCCCGACGAAGTCGAACACGTGCTTGCCATCCACATCGCGACTGGCGCGTACACAGCGTCCACATAGCACGCAGCGGTTGCGATCGATGAAGATGTCCGGGTGGGTAGCATCCACGTCGCGCTGCGGGAACATGTACGGATATTTCGGAGCGGTGATGCCGAAGCGGTAGGCCAGCGCCTGAAGCTCGCAATTGCCGCTCTTCTCGCAGAACATGCAAAAATGGTTGCCTTCCACGAAAAGCATGTCGATCAGATTGCGCCGATAGCGCTGCAAGGTCGGCGAGTTGTTCTCTACCACCATGCCCGGCGCCACCGGCTGTGTGCAGGCCGCCTGCGGTCGACCATTGACCAGCACAGTGCAAACGCGGCAGCCGCCGAACGGCGTCAAGCCCTTCATGTAGCACAGCCGCGGTATGTAGACCCCCGCCTGCTGAGCGGCCTCCAGGATCGTCTGCCCGGGACGTGCCTGGATGTTCTTGCCGTCAATCGTGAACTCGATGGTCGTACTCATCTGCTCTTCCTTCTCTGGATCCTTGATCGCCGACCGGCGCCTGCCCTAACCGCCAACGTGTGCCGAACTCCGGCCGACAACGGCTTCCGCCGCGCGGACGGCCTGCCGCAAGTCGAAGGCCGGCCGGAACCCATTGGTCGGCTGGCACAGGCGCGACTCATAGGCCGCCCGGAAGTTCTTCAGCGTCGTCAGCACCGGGTTGGCCGAGGTCTGCCCCAGTCCGCAGCGACTCATGGTCTTGACCGTTTGTCCCAGCTCTTCCAGATACTCCAGGTCACCCGGCTCGCCCTGCCCGGCCCGAATCCGGGCCAACCGCTCTTTGAGCAGCACGTTGCCCACGCGGCAGGGCGTGCAATAGCCGCAGCTTTCCTCAACGAAGAACTCCATGAAATGCTCGGCCACCTCCAGGACGTCACGATTGGGACCGAACACCATGATGGCGCCCCCGGTGGCCAGGTCGTCGAAGCAGATGGTACGGCCGAACTCCGCCGGCGGCACCATTTGCCCGCTGGCCCCACCGACCTGCACGGCGCTGGCATCTTCGGCACCGGCCAGGCGCAGCACTTCGCTCAGCTTGATACCCAGTTCGACCTCGTAGATACCCGGACTGCGGCAGTCGCCGGAAATGCTCAGCAACTTGGTGCCGGTGCTGCCCGCCGAGCCGTGCTCGCTGAACGCTGCCGGTCCCTCTTCGAGAATCTTCGTCACACAGCACAGAGTCTCGACGTTGTTGACGACGGTCGGGCAATCCAGATAACCCTTCTGCGCTGGAAAAGGCGGACGCGTTTTCGGATCGCCGCGCCGCCCCTCGCAGGAGCTGATCAGCGCAGTTTCCTCACCGCAGACGTAGGCGCCCGCGCCCATCTGGATGCGGATATCGAAATTGAAGCCCGAGTGGCCGCAGATTGCCTTGCCCAACAGGTTTTCCTGCCGCCGCTTCTCCAGCACGTCCTCCAGGAAGCGCCGCAGGTAAGCGTACTCGGCGCGCAGGTAGAGGATGCCCTCTTCGGCTCCGACGGCATAGCCGGCGATAGTCATGCCAGCGAAAACGCGGTCGGCGCGCTCCGTGAGAATCACGCGGTCCTTGAAGGTGCCGGGCTCGCCCTCGTCGGCGTTGCAGATCACATACCGTCGCGCGCCGGGCGCGCCGCGTGCGAATTCCCACTTCATGCCGGTCGGGAACCCCGCGCCGCCGCGACCACGCAGACGGGCGGTCTTCACCGCCCGGATGACCTCGGCCGGGGTCATGGCCAAGGCCCGCCGGATCGCCTCGCCGCGATTGACGGGACTGAAGATGATCGGCCCCGGCAGGCGAACGTTGTTCATCACCATACTCTGAACCAGCGGATGGGCATTGTTGCCGTCGCCCAAACGCCGTACCAGACGCTGCGGGTCCATGTGCTGACGCAGCTCGTGCACGATCTCGCGCGCCCGCGAGCGGTGCAGCTCCGTCACCACCACGTCGTTGATGAGGGCCGCCGGCGCCTGATCGCACATGCCGATGCACGGCGTCCATTCCAAGCTGATCTTGCCATCGGGCGTAGTCTGACCGAAGGAAATCCCCAGCTCTTCCTCGAACGCCCGGGCCACCCGGTCTACGCCGTGCATTTTGTCGATCACGTCGTTACACAGCCGGATCACCACGTGCCCCTTGGGCCGCTCGGAAAGAAATGCGTAGAACGAAACCGTACTCTGGACCTCAACCCGGTGGACACCGACCTGTCGGGCGATCAGCTCGGCAGCCCGGCCCGACACGCAGCCGCATTGCGCCTGCACGTCGCGCACAATGTCCATCAGACGGGTGCGCTCGTTGTTGTACTTGCGACAGATTTCTTTGACGGTCGCTTCCAGATTCGCACTCATGGGGATCCTCGACTATTGCCGGCGGCTTCCAGGGTTTCCATCTTGGGCGCGGGACGCCGCGCGTCACCCGGATGATGGGCGATCCACTCAGGTTCGTTCTCCGCGCTGCTGTCTGAGCCAGGCCAGCCAGCGTTCCATCCCGGCGCCCGCCTTGGGGGAGAGCTCGATCAGCACAGCGCGAGTGTTAATTCTAGACAGGTCTTCGTACACTTTTCGTTTGTCGTAGTCAAGCGCCCCCAACAGATCGATTTTCGTCAACAGTACCGCGTCGGCCGGTTGAAACAGGGTTGGATACTTGGCAACCTTGTCGTCGCCCTCCGGCGTGCTGAGCAGTGCCACTCGCACGTGTTCTCCCAGGTCCACGCCCGCCGGACAGACCATATTCCCCACATTCTCGATGAACAAAAAACTGATACCATTCAGGTCCAGACTTGCCAGCCCTTCGGCGACCTGCGTGGCGGTCAGATGACAGCCGCGTCCCGTGTTGATCTGCACCACGTCGGCCGCGCACTTACCCAAACGCTCGGCATCGCGCGTGGTTTGCAAGTCGCCCACCAGAACGGCGCAGCGCACCGGGGCCAATGCCGGTATCGTCTTCTCCAGCAGCGTAGTCTTGCCGCTGCCGGGGGCACTCATCAGGTTGATGGCCAACACGCCAGCCGCGTCCAGCCGCCGCCGATTCTCGGACGCTACCGCGTCGTTGGCCTTGAGCACGCTCTCGACGACCTTGATCTTCATACAGCCGTCTCGTCCTGCATCTCGCACATGACTGACTCGAGCACGATGTCTTGGCCGGTCAGCACTTCCACGTCTGCCACCGAGCACTGCGGACAGCGGTAGTCGTCGATCTGTGCCGCGAATTGCTGCCCACAGTGCCGACAACGCCCGGTGACGCCCTGCTCGCTGACGGTCAGGGTAGCGCCGTCCGCCACCGTGCCGGCGCTGGCCGCGGCGAATGCCCACTGTAATGCCTCCGGCACCACCTGCCGCATCGCGCCGCACACCACGTGCAGAGCCGTGATTCGTGCGGCACCGTGCTGTCTGGCCAGCGCGGCGAGTTGTTCCACCAAGGCGCTTGCTATGGCCATCTCGTGCATCGACT